>Ga0209589_1003338_pt1 | contig 28090 bp, 8 predicted proteins | sample CowpeawhiteBW_FD_187525 | JGI IMG/M metagenome (GOLD analysis project Ga0209589, IMG submission 187525) | Root nodule microbial communities of legume samples collected from California USA - Cow pea white BW (SPAdes) (version 2) | ecosystem: Host-associated > Plants > Roots > Nodule | place: USA...
AAAACATTAATTTTAGTAAGAATATTACCATAAAATTTATAAAAAAGTAAATTTAGTGTCAATTTAAGGAAGGACAATATTGCTTCATTTTTACAAAAATTGGGACTAAATTGAAACTAAAAACAAATATGGGGACCAAATTGAGTCACTTTAACACGTGGCACAACTGTGAAGTGACACGTGTCAAAAATAAAAAATATTAAAAAAAATATTTAAAAAAAACAAAAATTGACACGTAGCGTTGACTTTAACATCGTCTGGTTAAAGTTAATGGTGAGGACCAAATTGAGTCATTTTAAGAAAATGAGGACCAAATTGAGACAACGAAAAATTTGAGGACCAAACTGAAATTTCATGATAAATAGAAGAACTAAAAATTAATTTAACCTTTAAAAAATGAATAGATATATAGTCCTTTTAGTTTTTTTTTTTTTAAATATTAGACGATGTTTCAGACATACATTCAAATTGTAATATATCAAATAGTATATACAGCCCCATCAACCTGAAATATCATTTGATATATAAAAAAATGGTTAAAATACCTTTTTAGTCATAATTTTCGTCAATTTTTTTCTAATAAGTCATAATTTTATTTTTGTGCTCAAATAATTTTCGTCAATTTTGTTGAATTTGGTTCTTTTTTAGTAATACTGTTTAAATCATTAACCGCAAGGAATAGTGACTGCCACGTGTAACTTTATGATTTTTTTATTTTTTTAAAATTTTTTTAAAATGTACACGTGTCAACCCGTCAAAGTCAATATTTATATTCGATTTGGTCCCTATATTTGTTATTTTTATTTAATTTAGTCATAGTTTTGGTTAACATTGACCAATTTTGTCCCTGTCAAAGATGAAAGATGAGACCAAATTTAATTTTTATATAAAAGTTTTAGTGATGTGAATTTTAATATATTATATAAAACATTTAATAAAAAATGTGAATTTTAATATAAAAATTAAATTTGGTTGGAGAGGGACAAAATTGGTTGATATTAAAAAACATTAGGACTAAATTAAACAAAACTAGAGAATATAGGAACAAAATTGAATATAAAACATTGACTCTGACACGTGACATGTTGTTGGGTTGACACATGGACATTTTAAAAAAAATAAAAAAAAATTATTTGTTGACACAGGGTCGGGCCGCCACTGTTCATGACCGTTAATGATTTAAACGGTATTAGAGAAAAAAAGGACCAAATTAAACAAAATTAACAAAAATTAGGACCTATTTAAGCACCAAAATAAGATTAGGATTGATGTGACAAAATTTGACATAAATCAAGACCAAAAAAGTATTTTAACCTAAGAAAATTTAACATATTTAACAAAAATGAATGTTGTTTCTTGAATTTTCACTATAAAAAAATTATTAAATAACAACCAATTTTGATGACAACAAACAATTGGTAACTATAATAATTAATTTAGATACCAACTTATAAACTTAAAACTTTTAATATCTAATATAATCTCTATTTCAAATAAAAAGTTATAATTTATTTGTAAATTAGATTCTAAATTAATTACTAATTAGATACCAGAATTTTAACTATTAAAAAAATTATTTTAACTATTAAAAGAATTAATGTCTAAAATGTTAATTAATACATGTGTAAAAACTAATATCTTCTACGCTACCAGATTCCCAACGGTAACATTGCTTTTGATTAGAATTTCATCATTTTCTTTCAAAACTTTAAAAAGCCTTAAAAAAAGCGGAAAAATAATAAATGAGTTCACTTAACGACAATTACAGTAACTCAGCTATTAATTCCACATATTTAATGACATTAAATATGATATAAACATTAATTATTAAATGCAAAACTGATCTGTAATATTAATTCAGTACATATTAACTTTAACTTTAAATATAGTTAATCATATCTCTTTAAATACAAAACGAAACTTAAAGCATTATTCTTTATATTTTTCCTATTAGATTTAGGGTGTGATCGGTAATACCAATAAGTTAGATAATAACTTATTTGGTTAGATTATAAATTAATTTGACAATACAAAAGTATTTATTGAAAACAGTTTATTTAAAAGTTTTTATAAGTTTTAAGTTCCTTTAGCTTATTTTTAATTTGTAATTTGTTTAATTTTCTTATCTAAGTACTAGAAAAAACATCACAGGCAAAACTCTAAAAAAACAATTGGTTTGTAGGAGAGTTTGAAAGATCGTGAATTCATTCACCTATTAATATTTGAGAATTACAAGATTGATTTAATAAATTTAAAAAGAAATATAAAAGAGACCGTAAATTTTAACTCTTACATTAAGATAATATTAATTATGTGTTTGGTTTCAGGTTTGGAAGCTAAATCCAAATTTATTTTGTAGTCACTTGACAATTTTTTTTTCAATTTTGTTAAGTCCCAAAGGTGGGTTGCTCTCAAAGCAAAACTATCAAAATTTTCAGTTGAAAATTTTCGGTTTAAAGAAATTTTCTGTTTCTTTCGACCAAACTTAATTTTTTTAATTATAATCCAAACACATACTAATAAGTTATATTTGCGGATTAAAAAAAAAGAAAAAGGCAAAACCTCAATTACAAATGAATTGAACAGAGAAAAAAAGGGTAATAGTTATGCAAAAAACCCCTTGACTACAAGCAATCAAAGCTTAATTTTGGCACTGCATTTGCTATCAACATTCCTAGAGGTTAAGTCAATGGAGAAATCACAAGTGCTATAAACAGTGGCTTTCAACTTCAAAATCTTGAGCATTTCAACTTTCCCAGGCAATGCAGCTGTTGATGTGAAATTCAACGATCCACTTAGAACATCTGCCCAAAATCTGGTATCAGTGACCACCTTCTGTAGCATCAAATTGGCCCAAGCGTCCACTACGATCTGTTCACGTGCTGGCACAAACTCTCCCTGTATCGGAACTTCACCCACAATGCCACCATGGAAATTCACATAACCCATGGCTTCGGGGTATTCAAAGCTTCCAAAGTTTGGATTCACCATAGTGATCACCATTGGCAGACTCACATTTGCAGTCAAATTGGTCAAAAGAGACAAGTTGAAGTGTTCAAGACCAACAGGTTGGACCATGATGTTTGGATCCTTGGGTTTGAAAACTGTTAAAAATAAGGTTACCATCCCAACTGAAACAATGACGAGTAAAAACAGAAACAAGACCAAGCAAATCTTGAGACCTTTGTTACTCATGCTTTCTGATTCAATTCTGAAAAGTTTGTGATTGTGTGTGGTGGGTGAGTGGGTCACTGTTTTATAGATATATGGTTTTGTTTTGATTCAGGGATTCTAAAATTGATTTTTTTTTTCTTGATTCAATTGATACTTATCGAAACAAATTTTGGGTCAAAACCGTTTGCACTTGATTCCTTATTTCAGAAACCCAACACATAAACAAATAAAATATTCTTTGTTACATGATCAGTTTTTTGTTCCTTACTACGTACGTTTTGCAGGACCAGTACAAAATGAAGCATAATACAAAAATGCATTTATTTGACTATTAATGCAATACACAAATGGTGGCGGAAACAATAAGAAAAATCCACAACTGAAAAAAAGAAAAGAGCGTTAACTTTAGCACAACAAGTGTAAAGACATTCATTTTTTTTAAAATTTTAAAGATAAATATAAATAATTTTGTAAATTTAATTATAAATATTTTATTTATTTACTTTGTAGATATTTTATTTTACTAAAAGTACTTTAAAAAAATTAAAAGAGTGAAATTGTTAAATTTAATAAAACAATTACTTAAAAAGTAAAACAGTTATTTTAGTTTAAAAAATATTATTTATTAAAAAGTAAAATTAAAAATAGAATTGTGAACACCAAGATTGAATATCTTTTCATGTATTGATTTATAGGTGTAGAATTGTAAATTTATATTTAATTATTTAATTTATTAATTTTTTTCGGATATGAATTATTTAAGTTATAGATTTATATTAAATCATTATAGAAAACTCGTATTTTAATTTTAAATAAATAAAATAAATATATTGATCTTAAAGAAAATGTTACGTGTTTTTAATAATAATTATTAGTATAAACGATAATTTTATATAATTAACTAATAAATTTAAACAAAAATATCAAACTAAAAATAAAATTTAAAACATGCTTAGAATCTATAAATAATAAAATATTACTTTCGACTTACATAAAATAATTATAAAATGTTAAATATATTTTTAATTCTTAAATTTTGACCTGTTGTTAAATATTATATTTATTGTAGTTTGATTTTTCAATTAAAGAAAAAAATTAAATAAATATATATTTTTCTTTAACATTTTTTTTTTAACATAACAAATGTATTTAATGCTAACATTTAATATAAAAGATTATATTCATAATGTGCGTATAATAAAAGGAATCAATCTTGACCAATTTTTTTCCCGTTTTTTTTTATTTGTAGGCAAATTTGTCTCCTTTATTATAAAAATATCAAAATTTTTAAAAATTATAAAATAAGCAAATCATGCGATCCCACACATTTTTAAATTAAGAAAACATGTTACACGTTTTTAAATCAAAGTCGGACTGGGGTTAGATAATTTCAAGCTGAAATCGTGGGAGTTAACGTTTTCTATTGTAATCAATTACGATTTTTTCGTAAATGATTACGACTTTGATTACAAAGAGTGTACAAATTCAAAAAGACAACATGTGGGGTTCCACATTTCCTCTATTAGAAAACGGATGGGGTCATGACGTTTTCTTAATCATAAAACATGTGGGGGTGTGACATTTTCTACTATTTCTACTTGCACCCCATTTTTCCTTCAAAAGTGAACCATCAACTTCTATTGGTCAAGCTATATAGGTCCTAATCTTATACAATACCCTCAACCAAGTGTAAGGCTGTCCGACAACCATCCACTTCAAGAATCCATAACGAAATGGATCAACCAAATCCGAATAAACCCAAAAAATGTTCTTACTGTCATATTGAAGGTCATTATAGGGGTCGATATTCATATCGACAATGAATTGGGTTGCTTTGTGATTTTGAGTAATATTTATTGTAATTCATTGTCGAAATGGACTTGACTCTATGATGACCTCCAGTACGACAATAAAAATATTTTTTGGGTTTATCCGGATTTGGTTGATCCATTTCGTTATGGATCCTTGTAGTGGATGGTTGTCCAAAAGCCTTACGCCTGGTTTGAGAGTCTGGTATAAGATTAAAACCTATATAGCTTGACCAATAGTGCACATGTGTCATTCACGTACCACAAATGAAGTTGGTGGATGACTTTTTGAAGGGAAAATGGAGGTGCAACTAGAAATAGTAAAAAATGTCGCACCCCCACACATTTTTTGATTAAGAAAACGTCATGACCCCACCTATTTTCAAATAGAGAAAATGTTACCCCACATATTATCCTTTTTGAATTTGTACACCCTTTAATCAAAGTCATAATCGATTACAAACATTTCGTAATAAATTACAATAAAAATCGTTAACCCCCGACTTCAACTTGAAATCGTCTACCCCCAATTTGCCTACAAGTGAAAAAGAAAAAAAAACAACATTTCCACATATCTCCATTCAAAGACCCACTCCTCATCCTCTCCAACCTCCATCTTCATCACACACAAGAGTGTTTCCACTTTTGGTTCTCTCACATTATTCAAATCCCCAAATTTGATTCCCAAACCCTAAACCCATGCCCCCAAGCACCATATTATTATTTATAAAATTATAATTTACAAGAAAATGTTCAATAAATATATTTTTAATACTTTTTGCTACAAAGTTATATTAGCAAGAAAAAAATTATATAATTAACATATACATAAATAAATTTGCAGATAATTATGAAATCTGTTTTTTCAAATAATTTTACACAAAAAATATTTCATGTAGAAAAAAAATACTATAAAATCTATAAATATTTCATGATAAATACATTTATATGTAAAAAGAAATGCATTTCATACTATTTTTTAAAGAAAAATGTGCATGAATTTATTGTTGAAACAATTTTATAAAAAATTTATAGGTAATGAACATTTTTCTAGTGATGAGTAAAACTTGGGTAAAAACTGTTTGAAAAAAAATAATGGTATTAGGGAGCAATTTAGGCAAATACAATTTGTTATAAGAGGGCAAATACATTGTGAAATAAATATGGCTATAAAGATGTAGCTGGCATCTGAATATAAATTTATAAATGTTATTACTGGAATTTAGTTGGTTTGGTTTGAGGTGGACTGATTTTTGAGTAAGAGGAGAAGTTCACGGACTTCGAAACTCAAGTCAGTAAAAAATATTTGAATATAAAATGAGTATTGAGTTAAAATACATTTTGTGATTAAGGATATGTATAGACTTTTGTGGGTTGATTAGTAACAAATAAGATAAATTCAGATATAACAACATATTTAATATATATATATATATAATAATAATAATAATAATAATAATAACTGTAATCAGTTTATTATATCTCAATTTTGTTTATATTATAATAAATAAGGTTAAATATGTTTTTGGTCTCTTAACTTTCAGTGAAAATTGGAATTAGTCCCTCTCCAAAACCTTGACCTAATTTAGTCCTCCAACTTTACCAATGTTTGACTTAGTCCTTTTAACAAAATTTTGTTAAGTTTAATTGATGTTTTAAACGTGTTTCAAGACAGTTTCTTAGCTAACATTGAAGCAGAAATATGTCAAGCGGAATAAACAGTCAAATGCTCTCATGAAACACGTTTAAACCGTTAAATAAATTTTAAAAAATTGGTTAAAATGACTAAATCCAAACATTTCTAAAGTTAGAGGACTAAATTAAGGTATTAATTCCAATTTTCACTGAAAGTGAAGGGACGAAAAACATATTTAATCATAATAAATATCATCTTTCTTTGATTATATGGGTGTTAATATTTCATATAGATCTCACACTTGGATATTGTACTTATTACGTCGTTTTAGGCCTCATAATAATAATATTTTTTGGGTCGCAGTTAGGTACAAAAGCCCATTGAGCTCGAAAGTTAATAACTGTTACAGGTGGACCAAGATATTAAATGAACAAGTTTAAATGTTGTTTTTAGCTCCTTATACTCAGTTTTATAAGATACTCTTAGCTCTTGGACAAATTGTGTGTTGCTTTTAGCTCATTGTTGGGTTGTACTCAGACACTTATAGCGTCATGCTTTTAGACGCTTAGTTTATACTCGATTTTTTTTGGTAAGTTCAAAATTGAACACTCGTAAGTCCATGGTTGAACACTCGTGTGGTACTTGTAGTGTTTTCCAAGTGGGTCCATGGTTGGACACTCATAAGATACTTGTAGTGTTTTTCCAAGTGGGTCCATGGTCAAACACTCATAAGATAATTGGAGTATTTTCCATGTAGGTCCATAGTTGTACACTCATGCTCAAATTTTCCAAGTAGTCACATATTTTGATGCCTATGTTTGGATTTATCGAGAAGTCACATATTTAGACACTAGGCTCGAGTTTACCGAGTAGTCGCATATTCGGACACTGGGATCGAATTTATTGAGTAGTCGCAAGTTCAGATGTCAGGCTCTGATTTACCAAGTAGTCACAAGTTCGAACGTTGGGCTCAAATTTACCGAGTAATCACATATTTAGATACTAGGCTAAGATATTCCAAGTAGTCATATTTTTGAACATTATTCATGTACTTATGAAACATAAAGTGTATATGGTGTCTCGTTAAAACCTTGCACAACAAAATAATGTTTCTATGGGGTAGTCAAAAGAACGAGCAACAACACGGTTGGAGGACAAAACAAGCAGCCCGAAACTACAAACAAAACCGCAACAAAGAACGAAGTTCAAAACCACGAATAAAACAACGAACACGAATATAAATTGCCTAACTTATTCTTAGGAAATCATATCAAAATAAGCGAGGAGACAAATTAATTTTTGATTAACACAAATCAATCAATGAATTGCCTAGCTTATTCTTAAGAAATCATATCAAAACATTTAAAGAGACAAATTAGTTCTTGATCAACAACTCATTTGTATTAAGGTGCTTCTTCATCCTCGTGTGATTCAAATGAGGGGTTCAGCCTTGTGAATTTTAAGGGATGTGTTTCTCATTTCTTACTTCAAGAGATGTGCTTTCTTTTTTATATTGTTCTTACTCATATTTATAATTTCAGTTTATTTTAGAGTTTAGTTAATAGACCAAACATATAATATTTTAATATAAAACAATATACAATTTTATTTTTCCTTACCCTCTTTGACTAAGTGTTGTTATCCTAAAGAAGAAGATTTTATTGTAATTTTGATTTTAAAATAGAATTTTTTAAAGTATAAATTTTGTTAAGAAACCGATTCATCCCTTGATTTTTGTCTGACGTAAATACCCGTTGTGTTATTCTAACCAAAATTAATCATCCATAAATATGATAAATATTTTACAAGAAAAAATGTATATTAAACATTATTATCAAACTTCTGATTTAGAGATGAATAATTAAATATTTAATTGCATCTTCTTTTGGGGGGAAAATGCACTTGACAAATGCTAAAATATATGTGTCTAAGAATGGTATCATGTGCCAAACCTTTGAATAAAGGTACTCACAAGTCAAAAGTCATGGAATCTCAAGCATACAATGGAGACAAGTTTTCATTTTTTGTTTTAAAAATTTTGTTGATTTCTAGCTGGATACAAACTCAACAAAGAGAAAAAAGTGATGTTCATTCCGCATTCATTGCAGAGGTTTCAGGTTGTCCAAAAGCCAAACCATAATCAATAAGTCAATTTTCACATATCATTGGTCACTCTCTTTCTTCCTCCTTTAACTTCATCATATGCCTAATATATAAAAGATTATTTTTCTTAAAGTTACCTTATCAATGAACAAAAACAAGAAAGCATTTTGCATAAAAGTTGTTCTTCAAAATTACAAGGACGAGATACTTTTAATGTCAACAATTTCATGAATGCTTGTTAATTTTTAATTTTTCACAAAAGTTATATTTTAGTTTCTAGTATGAAATGATAATATAAATAAAATGGTTAAATGTGTACAAATCGACATGACAAAACACGAATATCACGAGGTATTAATATTTTCTTTTTATATTTTCTATTAATTATGCATTATTTTAGTATAAATTTAGAATAATTATTACGGTCAATAAATTTCAAACATGACAATATAGTCAAATGATATTGTAAAAAGTATGTTTACTTTTTTGTAGTTAAAAGTTTGAGTAAATTGAGTCTTTAGATAAGTCTCGAAAATTAAAAGATATTTAGAGATATTTATTGACAGAATTCTTATACCAATGAACTTGGTTTGATACGGAATATTTTATATTTTATAATTAACTTTATTAATAACTGAAATTTGTGGAAGGAAAAATAACTTTCTATTTACAGATTTTGAAATAAAAATACTTGTTTAAAGATTGAGACCTTCCATCAACATCTACTTTCGTTTTAAAATGAATTTTGAAAGGGAATTATATCATTAGTAAGTTTTATTTATATTCTAAAAGATATTAAAATTGTAAAGATCATCAATTTTATAATTTAATAATAAATTAAAAAGTAAAAAATAGACTATACGAATACGGAAATGGAAGCATTTATTGTTTTTAAAGAAATTGTTTGAAACATATAAGAAAACAAACAACGAAACAATCTAGTATTTTAGTTGTGGGCCCAGTTCACAATGTCACTGAAGGGTAAATATGTAAGTTCAGCGACTATTTTTTTTTATTTGTAAAAGTACAGGGGTAGATCGATAATTCCCAAATTAGAAATTGTAACCCCTCAAACCGCAATTCTTCCACCACCAACCAGGGCGGCACCGACGACCTCAACAGTGGCAAAAAAAACCGCACCTCACTCAAATGCCTCCACCGGCGACGGGAAACCTCCACACCTCCACCAGCGACTCCAACAGTGGCAAAAGAAACCTTCACTTTTCTCTTGGATTTAGGAATTCTAGATTTCCTTATAGCGGCTTCTAAATCCGCTTCCTACACTTCACTGTAAGTTCCATCCCCATTGTCACTTTCAGTTTTGAAATTCCGATCTGATCTCACTTTTTTTTCTTTACCCTTTTTGTCCTGTTGTGATTTATGCCTTTACCGTTTTTGCCCTTTCGTGGTTTCTTCCTTTACCGTTTTTGCCCTTTCACATTTTGCCACCTCAGGGTTGTCAAGGGGAGAGTCAAAATAACATCTCCCAAAACAAAAAACAAAATGCATTGTGAGAGAGTTCGTGGGTTGCCCTGCCTTGCTTCGCTGTCGTTTCGCCGGCCAAAGACACAACAATTATTGCCGTTTCACTGTCTGCTTTGGACATCTCTTTCTTCTCTCTGACAGATTGATTTGACAATTCACGATGAACGACCTTCTCACTGTAAGTTGATATCTGTAATTCCCTCTTTCGATTTCAAATTTCGATTTTGATAACTGGGTCTTGTAGTTCTGTTGCTAAACTTATTGTTTTTCTGTTCTAATTTTCTGCCATCACAGTGTCAGATTCATACTCTGTTTCATTTCATTTTATTTTATCTTTTTTTCTTTTTTTAAAACGACATTAAGGGGTGCCCAAATTTTTGCCTGGATTCTAGTGGGATACGAATAGGAATCAACGTGTTCTGACATTGTAAGCCGTACAATTCAGTTCATCGCTGAACCACTACATGGCTAGTGGAAAATTTCCGAAAGGCGGTGTCTTAATTTAACTCAGATCATAGTTAATCCCCAATTAGATTGCAGGTGGCTATTTTTTTTGTGGCATAATTTTTGGTTTTGGATTTATTCTGATAGTGATTCTGGTGTTTTTGTTTTGTTACTGTTAATTCATTAATAGGAAATGGGTTATGTTTAGTACAATGTTGTTGTGTTATAAGATCAAAATCTAAGGATAGTTTTCTTTTTCTTTTTACTATTGTCATTATTATTTGACATTCTTTCTTGCAGGATTCATTTGTTGGTGAAGCTAGTAATGGCCAGCCTTCTAGAGAAAGTGACGTTGAAATGGGACAGGTTCCGAGAAGCAACTCTGATATGGGAATGGAAGCCTTTAATAAGCAGGTACACAATGTATACGCTTTTTAAAATTTTAGAGCATTTGACTATTTAAGATAGCAATTTATTACCTGAGATGTTGTAGGGTTTTTTGTTGTTCGGATATTATTTTAGAATAGGCTGGGAGTCGAACGATATTGTTGTCCAAGGGGATAATAGAACTGATAAGTTTTACTGTTTCCATAATCAACTTTTTGTTTATGCAGTTTGTTCAACAGTGCAGTTAATATCCTACATGTACTGATATTCTTTGTTTCGATATTAGATCCATGAGGCTGATAAACAGATCGATAAGCTGGCGGTGCTACTTCAAAAGCTAAAGGTATCCATTATCTTCATCGTTTGTTACTTTCCAGCAGCAAGATCTCATTTATAAGCTAAGAGTACTTTTTTCCAGGAAGCTAATGAGGAATCGAAAGCTGTTACAAAAGCATCTGCCATGAAAGGTGTGTTACAATGCAATGTTATTTTTATGGTTACATCAAGTGCAATGTTTTTTGTTTTTAATTGAAATCATCCATCTTGAATTAAGTTGTAAGATTTTCTGGTATTGGTGCTGACAATTAACTTGGGTGTGTCAGGCACTTATAGCCAGACACATGACAGTTTTTTTTTTTTTTTTCTTAATACTGCATTTGTTGCTAATATTAAAATTTGATGCTCTTTAGAACAATGAATAAAATCTGTTACCAAAACATGTGTCATTAAGCGGGTGTTACGATGGAATGATATACTTTAGTTGAACCATCCATTTTGAATTTCGTTGTAAGGATTTTTTGTATTGGAGCTGAAATTATATTAATTTGGGTTTGTCAGGCTGCTATAGCCAGACAGACACATGGTAAATTGTCTTTTCCGCAACAATGGCAAGTTACATAAATATTTATGCTTCAAATTTAATTTTTTTGATATACTTTTGGAATTTACAATATATGCGAACAAAACTTAATAGTGTTAAACCTATAACATTACTTTCAGGTATCAAGAAAAGGATGGAGAAGGATATTGATGAAGTTGGAAAGATTGCTCATGGTGTCAAAACAAAGATTGAGGCTATAAACAGAGATGTATTGAGCTATTGGCTGAATATAGTTTTATTGGATGTTAATTTATTGTAAAATTTCAGACAAGTATGAAAATTATTTGATCATGAATTGTTTTGTGCAGAACCTATCTAATAGACAAAAGCCTGGCTGTGAGAAGGGAACAGGTATTGACAGAGCAAGAATGAATATGACAAAGTAAGTTGGTTGTACAAGTCTTTATCATTGTACTTGATAAAAGGACCCAGAAAACTGAATTATTTACTTTTCCTTGAAACCATAGTGCCTTGGCTAAAAAATTCAAGGATCTCATGACAGAGTTCCAGGTATGTTTAGTTTTGAACACCTAACAGCAGAAGCTGTTTTTCCATTTTCTTGTCTGTCTTCTCATCAATGTGTTGTGTTTTAGACTCTTAGACAAAGAATACAAGATGAATATCGTGAGGTTGTGGAGAGAAGAGTTATAACAGGTTTGAACTCTTCATCCCAGTGGTACACTATGGCAGTACCATTGTTTTTTATTATTATTTTAAACTTATATATTATAAAGTGTTTAATTGTGTTCACTTTGTGACACTGTGATTACTTGATTTGATTTACAGTTACTGGGACTAGGCCAGATGATGAGGTGAGCTTAACTCATGAGTTTGTGATTTGAGATGAGATATTCACTGCATATAAATTTTGTTGTAATTGGACATCATTGACTGTGATAGACAATAGATCACCTGATAGAAACTGGAAACAGTGAGCAAATCTTCCAGAGAGCAATCCTAGAAGCAGGCCGAGGACAGGTACTTGGTTTGTGATTTTAACTAGAGTTTATCTTTTCCTCTCGAAAAGTTCAACATATTATGTTATTTTTTCTGTCTTCCTCTTTTTGTTCAGTACATGGAAAAAAAGGCTTAGTGGAAAATTAATTCACGATTGAATTGATACATATTATTCTATTTACACTAACTTTATTTAGTAAAGTGAGGTTTCACATTTTTATCTCATGGCCAAAGATGATAATTTTTTTTTCAGGGGATTGGGGGAGAGCGTAGTCAAACAAATTGTTTCATTTTGGAAACTTGTAGTTATGATTTCACTTCACTTGTTTGGAGAATTAAAACATAAGAAAACTTGGATTTTGCAGGTAGTAAACACAGTAGAAGAAATTCAGGAGAGACATGATGCTGTGAAAGAGATTGAGAAAAAACTTCTTGATTTACACCAGGTTTGCTTACACGAAGATCTCAGTCTTAAATATTTAATCTAGCTGTAATAATATAGCATAGCATGTCTAACTCTATTTTACCATTTCGCAGATTTACCTTGACATGGCAGTCTTAGTTGATGCACAAGGAGAAATTCTAGATAACATTGAAAGTCAGGTTTGTTCACTCTGCGCCTATCACACCCTTAATGTTGTGTTTGTATGCATGTGTATGTGGAATACAGGGCATATTTAGTTTGATTTTGCGTTAATGAGAGGCTTGTTCAGGTCAACAACGCAGTCGATCATGTCCAGAGAGGGACAAGTGCACTTCAAAATGCTAAGAAACTCCAGAAGAACTCACGAAAATGGATGTGCATTGCCATCATTATACTGTTGATAATAGTAGCTATCATAGTTGTGGGTGTTCTCAAACCTTGGAAGAGTAGCTAGAGGGCTCGAGTGTGTGGCCCTGTGTACCTTTTGTCTATAACATATGCATTTGTGTCAAAGGGACATCTTAGAGCGGGATTTTTAAGCCTTCTTATTTTGTATGATCGAGATGCTTGTTTTGTGTGGTGTGACTGATTTCTGAATACATTCATTGTCGTGTCTCACGATATAAATTCATATTCTTTGTAGCCCTCAAAGGTTTATCAGGGTGTTGTGTTTCCTTGTATTATTCTATAAAGCTGTTTTTTCTGTCATTGTCTAGTTGCAATCTTGCATTGATATTCTTTATTGATAGAAAGCACATCCGTAGAGAACATTCTTTAGTTCTTCATAGTTCTCATTTTTGTCAGCTGGTTTAAGATAGTGCTCCTCGGTAGTTTACCAAAAATACAAGGTTGTCCTAACAATTTTATTAGCGTACGTAATAACCTTGTATAAACGTGAGAGAGTAATGAAGAGTTCCATTTTATCTTGGACCATGTGATTTCGTTGGCTAGGACTGAGTCAAGGTGCACATAAATTGGTGAATACCTGTGAAAATGTTTCTGCAGCTTCTATAGGTATTTCAAAGGCTCATTTTCTGATATATTTGCTTCTTCTATTCACTAACTTTTTTTTTTTTCTGTGACAAGTTTCATTTTCCACTTTTTAATTTCTTACCATCTTATTTCTTAACCCAATTCTTTGTAGGATATCATATTATGTATATTCATCATCTTCTTTTTCTTCATATAATAAATAATAATAATAATAATAATAATTTTATAGCATAATTTTTATTACTATTATTATTATTATTATAAATATTATTATTTTAGGCACTTACGTGGATATCAATATACATTATCCTCTATATGTATAAATTAGAAAGTTATCTGGCTACTTTGCGAACTTTTTCACATTCAATTTCAATGAGATTTTATTCTCTCAAAACAATTATGAAATACGTTCCTCCTCTGAACAGCTAGTTTTTGTCGTTCTTAGGAAAAATCTCCTAGGATCTTTCTTAGTATTTTTATCCTTATTTGAATTTTTTTACTTCTTCACGAATTCTTTTTATCTTTCCTTGATTCCTTCATTCTTTTATTCAATATATTTTTTCTTTCTTATATGAACCATTTTTTTAATTTTAATTTCCTAAAAATAAATCATCTTTGTTCCTTTTCATATTGATACTAATTTTAATTGATTTATCACTTGTTTTTTATGTTTATTTAATTTGTTACCTAACCTAATTTATTTCATGATCTTGACCACATTGATTATGCCTCGAAACTAATTAAGACGAATTCATTATTGAACTTTAATTATTTATTTATTAAAAATTAAGTTTTCATATATTTAATGTTTTCCTATAAACAAATTTATTATTTTTTATTGGTTTGATTTACTTTCATTAACTGATATTTTCATCTTTTATGTTATTGTAATTGTTGATTAAGTGAGTACTTCTAACGGTGGGATGCTGATTCTATTATTAATGATAATTAATTATTATAAAATATTATATGTATTAGATAAGCAATTATTATATCATAAGATATTATAAAATATAATAAAATCTAATTGTTGAAAATATTTTAGAGATACTTTATAGTATTTTAGAGGTATTTTATAATATTGTAGAAGGTAGTAGAATAAACATTATATATTGGATTCGACCTATTGCAATGAATGTCTTTATGAATTTTATTTGAATTTCAGAAGAAAATGCATCTGTTAGAATTCTGAATTAGCTCTTGAACTCTTGCTTGGTCATCCATCTATGACTTATTTTCAATTGCTAAGACTTACTAATTTGAGAAAGTGATAACATCATTATTTTACTAATTTTTCTCTTCTTATGCCTACGAATAATCTAAGTAGGAGGTATACCAAAAGTTGAGGGTGAAAGTGAAATAGGAATTTCCCAACATATTGCTTTTATGCCTTTTACTTTTACCTTCGGTTACGTTTGGCGAGGATTAGAGAAATGGAAAAGGTGAGTGAAAATAAATATGGTAAAAATAGAAATAGGAGTGAAGATAAAAGAAACACTTTAGTAATGTGTTTGGGATTGAATAGGATTAGGGATCAGTTTTTCGTTTCTTGATGTTTGAACTATACATTATGTGATATAAAATTTAAATTGCTTCAATTGTGACAAATATCATAATAAAAAATTTATTGTTTCATCAAATGTTTATTATTATAAAATCTCTTACACTTTCTACTTGTTTCTTTGCATTCTGTTTGTTTAGTACAAAACTTACATGATATTTTAGGTATTATTGTTCATAGTTTATCTTCTTGGTGCACAAAAAACAGCTTTAAATAAAATTGGAAACAGTATCTAAGCACATACAATGATTATTTTTCCCTTTCATTTCTACCTATCCAAATAAGCACCTGCAATATGTGAGTTTATTTTTCTTCTTTTTATTCTACCTATCTGAATAAGGAAAAACAAACTTCACCTTTTGGATCATTTTTACCTATTCAAACAACACTTTTTATCTCTTTATATTTGGGCTATTTTCACACTCGTTTTAGATATTTAGATTGTGAAAGTTAAAAACTATAGCATTGCTAAGAACAAAAAACTTGAATTATACAATTCTTTTACCATTGGTGCTTTTTAATCTCTGCTAAAACAACAAATATATTGCATTGTTGCCTCAGATTTCTACCATGGACGTACAAAACCTACTTATAATCTCGTAATTGATTTTTTGAGCTTATACCCTTACCCTTCACTGTTTCATCTTATAACCATGAAATTTTAAATATTTATATATGTACCTCTTTTTTCGGTTCCTATCTTTCTTATGTATGAGCATCTTAAAAATATTTCGTAAAAATCAAAAGACAACATATGCACTAAAATTGATGTGCGGATAAAATTAGTTGTATGATAGTGGCTACATCATATTATATGTTAAAGTATGAATGCTTTCAACAGTACAAAAAACTAAAGTTTATTCCATTGCTTAAAAGAGTGATGACTATTGTGTACATTTGGTGCGAGTTCCTCTTGTGTTGAGTCTTAATACGTTACCAACTTTGTTTTACTTGTGCAGAAAATTGTTCCTCCCATTACTTTATACCAGTTATGCAATTTAATAAAATTACTCCAAAAATAGATATTTCCTATCAAACCTATATATAATCATCATATTAACTGTTTATACTGGAGGAACTAATTTGCATCAGTAGCATTTTCCATGTTTATTGTTTGGAAAGAAAAATGTAACTACTGCATCAATTGCAAAAGATTTGAACTACTAGGAAAATATTTACTATTTCGGACATCTAATCATGTCTTTTTAAAATGCCATTCTGTAATGAACAGGTGACAAATGCAACTGATCATGTGAGACTGGGTAACGACGCTCTCCAAACTGCAAAAAGCTTGCAAAAGAAATCAAGAAAATGCATGATGATTTCCATTATATTGCTCCTGGCCATTGCCGCCATCATCGTACTCGCTGTTTTGAAACCATGGAAGAAGTAACCAGAGGAGAGGAAAGTAATTTTATTGCTTAGATATAAAGAACAGAACTATAGATATTCCACATTTAATTTGTAAGTGCAGGAAAAAACTCAATTGTTACAGTAGTTACTTTGATTGTAGTACCTTCTACATTGTCAAATTGGCTTTTAGTGTACACTTGCACGGCTAATGCATAATAGGTTGTCCACTATTTTTCTTTAACTCTGAATCAGGAGCAAGAGCTTTTATCCATTACTTTTTCGTTAATAAAGCAATTCAAACATTTCCCAATACGTCACTCTGATTAGCCAGCTACCAAACTTACTTAAATCTACCCATATTTAACTACCAATGCTAAAGTTAGCTGGTTGTGTAATTATTGGTTAAATAGGACTTTAGTTTATATATTATAAGTATTTGAGATGAAGTGTGAGAGGTGTAAATGACTAGTACTATTCTACTTCCTGTGTAAACAAATGATTGATTTGATTTCAGGAGAATTAGCATGGGTAATGCATTCAAAAGTTGAGTATGCAAATATGAGGTAAGCTTGAATAGTTGAATTCTGTTAAATTGGTCATTGATTGTATAAACAGCAATGGTTGAGAATTATTAATCTTGTGGTCGCAATTACTATTTAGACACTCTGGCTCAGTGTTGGAGCTTCTTTAGGGTAGAGGGGGCAGCTGTTATACCATCATTGCTCCTAACTTATCACCTCTTCCATGTTGATATTAACAAGTCATAGTATACACAATCTAATTGTCAATTGATGAATAACTGATGTCAGAGATAAAATAGTCTCATGGGCAACATAAGTTAGCTTAGAGACAAGGAAAACCAGGAATTTTCATACTTGCTGTTTCTTTTTTTTAGTTAATAAGACTAACTTAAGAACTTCCCTGTACTCCATCTTTCTGTCTTCGAAAGATAAAGGGTTTTCCATACAGTCCCTTAAATTCGAGTAGATAAAGTTCATGATGGGCTTTAAAAGTAGATGAAGAGTAAACAAAAGCAAGAATGTAAGTATATGTTGTTACGTTCTTATCATGACTTCTGAAGCCGAGAATTGTTGAATGTCTTGAAATTGAACATGTCTTCTTCTAACTGTTAGTTATTTTTCTTTTATATATATATATATATATATATATATATATATATATATATATATATATATATATATATATCCATCTAGAGCTCATCATTTCCCCCAAACAAATATTCGGCACTAATTTAACTTTAATCATGTAAGGTACTTGTCCTCATAAATTCTTAGAATACTTTGAAATTTTGACAACTTTATCCCTTATTGTCCACACAGCCGGAATATCATGGGAACTTTTGTCAGTAGAGCATCTAGACCTCAAGGAAAATAATTGCCAAGAAAATTCTCACATCAGAAACAATAGGAGGTAGAGAATTTCAACAATCACAGTTATCTTAATCATCCTTGCAGTGATTAAAAAGACCATGTAGCTATTGCTTGTTTGTAGCCCAGAGGGTTAGAGAATAGAAACTTCAGTATCCATTCGGCTTGACACTAGATAGGCAATGTAGTTATGGACTACACTTGAGTTTGATATTTTCATATAGCTAAAGATTACACTAAAAAGATATACGGGAAAACCGGAAAACTCCAAGTTACTATTACCCACCACTCACCAAATGGTCCCAACTTCAAATGTCTATTCTTACCCATTGAATGTTGCCTCCAGCTATATGGCAATATATTTCACTTGCATTTTTCTCTTATCAAGTTTCATCATTAAATAAAAATTTCTTATATCAAGATAAAAGAACTAGATTTGTTTTCAATTAGGCATGTTGTCAAGAAGCATGTATATTCAAGTTTAAGGAACTTCTTATCTCTCATTGATAATATAGTGAGACATGTAACCAGAAAATCATGTTCTGTATAGTCATTTCAACAACTTTAATCACTCAAACCAATCTGAATTTCCAGATAAGGGAAATCCTAATTCTTTAAGTTTATATTATCTTGAGGTCACAATGATTTCCAAGGTTGGATTTTTCACATTATACAGTTTATTTGTTACCATGATATTTAGTAGGCGTTCAGCACACGAAGCGACATGAATAACGCTTATCTAAGACAGCAATGTGAGTAATATCTAACAATCAATACCATAAAACCATGTTAAGCAGATACTCCTTTTGATTGTTAAGGGACCGGAAGATAGCACGCAACAAACAACCATATGTCAAACATCAACCAGCCAATATCCAATATTTGAATTCACTCACTGAAATCATAAATCCACAATTTCTATAAATAACAGACAGGGGCAATAGAAACTCAATGTTCGTCAGCTGAAGAAGCAGAAAATACCTGCAATCCAGTACAGAGAGCAATCTAATATAGCATGAACAAACTCAGACATCTAACATGTTAGGATTTATGATTGCACAGTCCAGAAATTCCCGTTTGCAAAAGACAAATGTGATTTTGACAAAACAGACGTTGAACTTTAAGTTTAAGAAAGTAATATACGTGTAGCTGAATTCAAAACGTCATGTATAATTAGTCTATTAATTTTCATAATAATAAATTAAAAATAGTAACCAATAATGATTTCCAATTAGTTGACAATATAAAACTCATACTTTTAAAAAAAAAAAAACTCCTATTTATTGAACTAAGAAAAAAAAAAACTGTATAGGGTTGAAAATTTGATACTAAGTTTCATAACAAACTCGCATTAAAAAAAACAAATTTTCAAACAAACCTTCTGTACTTACCAATACCAATGGTAAACATTTTCCAACACCAATATGCAGAAAACCCATTTCTGCAAAGTGAAGATTATCCGACACCAAATTTGCAAAAGCTAACCCATATTCCAAGGTTTAGGGTTCTCAACCCACCTTCCTGTTCCAACATTCTCTCTCTCATGGATAAAAAGGAGCTCTCTTGAAGTTAACTCCGGTAAAAATTATCCCAAAGCCACATATAAACCTACAGAGTAATTGACCAGATCCAGAATTTCCTGAACAGCATATGAATTTGATCTAGTTCGATTTCAAGGTTAGTAAAACAGAGGTAAAGTGAATATTGCAGAATCCATAGAAAGACAAACATTGAATACAGAAACATTAAATATAGAAAAAGTAGGTTCGATGGAAGCCTTAGAAAGCGATACGAAAAAACAGAAGAGAAGAAAACAAAGCTGCGTATACCTTGAAAAACACGGATTTCACGTTTGGTCAGAAATTGTGTTGCGAGATGCTTGATGGCGAATCAGCTCCCAACTTCTCACCTCATCCACTCAGATCGCTTTCTCTTTGTGCTTGAAATTGAAATTGAGAGAGAAGAGAGAGAGAGAAAACGATAGTTCATTTTAAATTTTGTTGTTTATACTATTCTTTATTGTCTTAATATATTATATATTATTACTTCTTATCACTTTACTATTTTATATTGAAATAAAAATAAATAAATAAATAGTAGTATGGTGCTCATAATTATTTTTAGACGCATTATTTTAAACACTGTTAAGACAAATATTTCTTTTTATTCTTCGTCCACTGAATTTTTGCGTTTATAAATTTGTGATGTTATAATAATTTAAAGAAAAACTTATAACCTTAATTTTGACCATTCATGATATATTTATATATAGTAATTTTTTAGACATACTTATTATCATTAGCAAAAATTTATTAAAATTAAAATTTTTAATGAATCTCACCTATTATTTAATACTTTTTTGTGATTTTTGTACTTTTTGATAAGTTTTAACATATGTATATGGAAAAAAAAAAACAAATCTTTTAGGTGAAACTATTGTTTGTAGCTGTATGTAACATCATATTATATCCACAACACTAACACCTTTTCTTTTAGGTGTGTTCCACTCAACCCTACAACGAACGATGTGGGACCTAGCGCCACCACCCATTCTATATATATGAAATGAAAAGATCATTCAATCAAGTGGTGCTTCTTAGTTAGAGTTTGAAAGATGATATGCAAGAATAACACACCAGAATCCCTATGCAGTTCTGATATGAAGAATTGGACTGGTTCAATTAATACATGAGAAAGAGAAACGAAGAAAGTGAACACCACCAAGTAACATTTGAAGATGGAAAACTATTACACAAACCAGCTTTTATAGTTGCTGTTTCTTTCTTTTATAGCCAATACAAATACAAATACCTATAAATAAATAAGACCAACTTTAATTCAGTTTATGTCCCACAAAATCACTCCCACAACTTAACACTAATTGTTGCACCCAAAATCTTGTTGCTCATCCTACACTGAACACCACCAATAAGTAGTACTCTGCCACTTCATTCACGAGAACTCGAGAGTCTCGAAGTCCAATACTTCTCTATTTCATCTGCTGTTCTTCCAGGAATTCTTCCAGCAATCAAAGACCACCTAAAAACAAAAACAAACACATTGCTTTTATTCACTACACTTCTTCAAAAGGGTAAGTTTCAAAGCATGTTAACAACAATTTTTTCTCACCTTTTCCCAACCAGTTTATACATCCTGATGATAAGAGTTTCCTCGTCTTCAGAAAATTCAACCTTCCCTGAATCTAAACAGGTTCTGTCATCTTTCACTAAAAAACCATGCAGAAAAGTAGCTAGCTAACTACCAAATTTTTGGTTTGTTGTTGTGTCAACTCTAAGAGACTCAAATTGTTATGATACGTGTGAACACTATTCACTTAACATTTTCATATATATGATGATTGTAATAGTTTGATTGTAGTAATTTCCACTTTTCCACAACCATATGCATGTCAGTTAATAATTGGGTATCTGTCATAAACTCTAGAGTGTTTTTAACTACCTTTTTCTATCAAAAGTTGTCTTTTTTCACATTCTTTATTACTATTGTTGTCTGAAATTATTAAAAGTTATAAATTTTTCCAATTTTCAACTTCAGAAGTGTACACCAGACAGTGCTATTAAAGAAAACTTACAGCAAAAGCAAGTTAGCAATCAAAGAAGATTTTGAAATTAGGTTCCAAAAGTAGTTGGTGTTCCATGAGAAAACACTAAAAGAGTGACCCACAAGAAGAAAAAAACTGCAAAGATTAATGCGTGTGTGTGCACTCTCAAGTTTGCAGGTTTAACAGCTACATGAATTTAATATGATAAAAAAAGCATTGAAATATTTGTTTTGCATGGTAAGTAAGATCTGAAAAAGAAGGAATAATAGAGTGAAAATGAATATACATACCAGAAGAATGTGAAGAAGTTTGAGTGGAAGAGGTATTGGAGTCAGCCATTGGAGGAAGGTGGTGGTTTGAGTGTGGTGGAGGATGAAGTGTGTGTTGAAGAGAAGGAGTTTTGTTGAGAGGTATTAATAGAAGGAGAAGAACAATGGTTGCTGTTGAAGATTTGGGAGGGAGTGGAAAGAAACAGAGAAGAACGGTAGTTGAAGTTGAGGTGGAGGTTGACCATTTATGTTTAACTTTGTTAGGTAGTTGGACAATTTATTGTTAGTTGAAAACTACTACTTCTGTACTTAGTATATCAGTTAAGTGTAATATTTTCACTGGGACAATTTTTTTTTTAAGATTTATCTTTATTTTTGTTTTTTTTAAATCCTTTAATTTTTTATCTTTTAACTTGTATCGATTTAGTTATTTAAAAATAATAATGTTTTCAATCTTGAAAAATTCTTCTGACTGATTTATAGCAGAAATTTATACCGTGAATTATATTCACTTTTAGATGTTTGAATAGATACACATAAGTAAGTAATCATGAACATAGTGAAAATTTTCTTACAAGACAATAAACAATGTAGAGATTTAACAGGGGTGAATTGAATCTCATGATAACAATTTATTATTGTCCCTTTTTGTTTTTTTCTGTGTATGAATAGTTCTTTGTTGTTGAAGATAAGTGGATTTTTTTTTTCTGATTAATTAAATCTCTCACCAGACGAATTTGATGGAACAAATTTTTATGTTTTGAACGAATAAAAAAAGTTCTAAAATGGACACTGGTCTGATTTTAGAAAAAATAAATATACTCACCTTTTGGTTACATTCCGAAATGAGTGTAGTTTTAAAGTGTTTTACATAGACTAAGAAAATTTTAAGCATAATCAAGTTAATTCTTTTTTATAGAATATTGAAACAGTGATATAAAGATATAAATTTAACAACTACTTTATACCCCGAAAGATTAATTTAATAATAAAAATTTAAAAACATAATAACCTTTTATACTATAATATTCGAATGGTTTAATTAAGTTTTAAATCATGATAATTATGAATATTTTTAATTAAGTCTTTTTTTTATTTATTGAGCATTCAAAAATTTTATATTTTTTAATCGGGTGTTTTCTGCTTGATCTACCCTTAGTTTAATGATATAACTATTATATTCTCTATCATTGTTTATTGTTTCAAGTATTAAAATACGTGAGATTTTATTGTTAATAAAAAATAATATTATAATTAAAAATTATGAGATTTTGTTGTGAATATAAATGATATCAAATGGAATAAAATGTGACTTTTGTTATTTTTATTGAAAACGTATTAGATAATAAGAATAATCTTACAGGTATAAAAATAATAAAAGTATAAGACATAACTATTATTTAACATGTTTTCAATTATAATAAAAATTATTTTTTGTTTTATAATATTATTTTATATTAATAATATAATTTTATATTCTTTTAATATATAAGTAAGTAAGATAACATAATTACACTCAAATCTCTTAAATAATGAAATTAAAATTACAAGAACTCAATTAATTTTTTTTGAATACTTAATAAATAACAAATATTTATTAAGAACTGAAAAAATATATAAATTTATTAAACATAATTAAACTTATTAAATTAATGTTTTACTTATTTTTAGTTTTTTAATGAATATTTTTAAACGAATTGCATAATATTTTGTATTTTCTTGATTGTTAAAATATAAATATTATCTTAAGTTCTTCTTTTCTTGCTTATATGCTGTAAAGAAAAATAAAACAAAAACTATTCAAACCCACTTTGTAGCTTATAAATACAATGTTATAAAACAAACAAAAAAATGTATAAAAAAAATACAAAATGATGTAATAATGCATGGTTACGTACTGTATAAATTAAAAATTATTATAATAGTATTTAGTATTTTTTTAATATGATCAAGTCAAGCTTTATGATGTAATTAACAGTAATCATTTCGAAGTTTTTTATACATCGACAGTTATCTTTATGCATTAGCCCATTACATTTTACTCTTTTTTTTTCCTTTCTCTCTCTATCTCATTACTGTATTCTGTATTGTATAATTTTTGAGATAAATAAAATTATTTTGGACATGAAGTAAATGAACTTTGTTATTTAAGTAGGAAAACGTGTTTGCCACAACACAATCTATTCCTAAAAAAAACATCATTTAGGTACATATTTAATCATTAAAAAAATCAGAAATTACAGAAAGTCATTATCTGTTGATAATTACAAAAATGTGTCAGTAATCCTATTTTTTGGACAGGTTTTGGACGAGTAAAAATTTGTTCATAAAAACACAATCAATAATAGAGTATTAAGGAAGTATTCTAATATACTGACTGCTGCAATAACATCACCATTAGCGCCATTTGGACATTGATTTACGCTAGTGCAGGACGCGTTGGGCGTTACTAGTTTTCCACATTGTGTTTTTTCAGGAGAATGAAAATTATCGTTTAGTTAATTATTAGATCGAATTGAAAATTTAATATAGGGTACTAAACATAATTATTTACTTTGATAGTTTGAATATTCAATAATCATTTATATTTATACAGTAGAATAGGTTTTGTGCTGAGAATAACAAGAAGACATAATTTAGAGACTTTCGTTTGATTTAAGATGTGAAAGAGATTAATTTTTTGAGTGATAGGATAAAATCCATTAACAATAACTTTACAAAATAGTAAAATCACCGTAAGTTCATGTCTATAATGAATCCGATATATATATATATATATATATATATATATATATATATATTTATTTATTTATTTCTAAATGCTTGATTGTTAGCGTAAGGTGAATTATAGTAATATGACTATTGAAATGCATTGCATTGTGATGCAACATGTATCATTTATATATGATATTTCTTTTTCAAATTAGCTTATCATTTTTATTGTTTCGTTGTTGTTGTGTTATTTTAGCATAATCATTATTTATTGATGTGAACAGAAGACTATGCAATGCACATCTGAAAATTACACTCACAGGTCAAGTTGTACATGAATATAAGTGTAAGTAACATCTAATCTTTTAAATTAGATGAACAGAGACCAATATTTATTTTTGTCGCTGTTTGTTTGTGTTTTAAATTATCAAAACAACTTTAGGTTATTAAGATTATATTAACCATTTTGTTTCATAGTTGTATAATTTATTTTTAAGACACATTTAATTATTTTTATATTTTTTATAATTATTTAACTTTAATCTAATTGATATATTTTATTTGATAATTATACAATTATAATTTTTTTTCTTGATATTTAACATTCTTTTACTTTTGTAAAAAAATATTTAATTAATATTTATAAAAGTTAAGATGAAGGTGTATACAGGTTCTATAGATACCACGAGAATGTGACAAATTTTACACCCACCAAATATAAAAATAAAAATAAAATTATTTTGAAAATAAAAATAAAATAGTCAAGTATGTACCGGTCTCGCCTTTACCTTCTCTCTAAGAGTTAATAAAATGAATAATATATTAAAAATAAATAAGTTATATGATGTAAAACACTTACACATCATTTAAATAAATTATAATGAGCGTAAAAACACTTTATGGGAATGTCTCCTCCTCTACGACTCCGCATTTCAATTTCTTCTTTATATAAATCTTCGCATATAGAAATTACAACATTTTAAACTTTTGTAAAACAAATGTAGTGATTATATTTGACTTTAAGAGACATTAAATTTAACAAAATATAATAAACTATTGTTTATTTAATGTTGTATTCAATATATTATGATACATTATTTAAATTAAAGATATAAAAAGCTTTTTGAAATACGATATTCTTTGTTATCGTACATGGTTTACTATTTTCACAAATAATAAGTATTTTCAAATTTGGTATTCATTCTACACTAAAAAAGTATGATTTTAGAAGAAAGAGGTCAATACGAGAGAATGACTATCAGAAATAGAGAATTATTTTATTTGAATTTTAAAAGAAAAACTTGAATAAAAAAGTACGAGACTTATTATTCGAATATTTATATTTTCTCCATGATTAATGTTGTATTAAACCAGTGTTCAAATGACATTTTTTGTCAAACTTATACACAATCAACCTGGTGTGATTGCATAAACCATTACTTTAATCCATGTCTCTAAAAAGTATTATTGGAATTTCAACCTTACAAAAATGAGCTTGTGGTATTTATATCATTTAAAAATTGTTTTGATCCACTTCCCTTCAACTTCACTAATTCCCTTCATCTTATTAACATGAAAAACTTGAACTTAAAGTATTCTTTTTATTTTTATGGTATAATGGACGAGATGAAATTGTTGGTTCCATCAACTACTTCCAAAATTATGTTCAAATATTTCTTTAAAGAAGTGCAATTTGTCAAATTTGACAATGGTTTAGGGTAAAGAAAATTAACCAAATAAAAGATATAATTATCATCTATATCGATTAGGGGATCTTTTAGAAATTCAACAACATACTCACTATTTTAGTATGTCATTTGCATTGTCTTGATACATTTTTGTTTCAATCTCATGGTCTTTTATTAATTTTAACACTTTGCAAATCTAGAATAAGAGAAATTTACAACATCATTTATTATACATTGTTTGCAACTTTAGATATAGTGGTAAAATTTGTTTAAGATTCACTTCAATAATTAAAATCTTTCTTTAACATTATTTTTCTTATTCTTCAATGTCCCTTTATATTAATAATCTCTTGAACTCAAAATTTCTTTCATTATCCAAAAAACCCTTTATTAACTTTTGTCTTAAGTGTCTCTCCTTCATTACGTGACTCTTCTCATATTCTCAAAGGTTACTATTATAATAACATTAAACCTTTGCTTATTACATCAGCTTTTTACCTAATGATTAAATCGATATTGGGCCTAAGACCACACAATCCCCTTTAGCTTTAGTCTAAAAAAATGTTATATATTTTCCAACCACTAATTCAATCGATCTTGGATCTACTACCACATAACTTCTTAGCCTTAGCCTAAAAGAGCGTAAGACTAAAATGTTGTATCTTTATCCTTTATCTATTATATGTTGACTTTTGTCTTTGTCTAATAGTGTATATTTTCTTATGTCACCTTTTTTTCTTTATAGGTGTCTTGATAGGTGGTTTTTCATCTTCTTTAGGTACATTGAAAAGTTGCCATTATTTCTTTTTAGGTGCCTTCAAAGGTCGTTAATATTTTTTCTAGTTCGCCAATATTTTGTAGTGTCTTGATAGGTCACTTTAGGTGTTTTGAAAAGTCACCCATATTTTTGTTTAGTGTCTTGAAAGATCACTAGATGCCTTGAAATGACATCTTAATTTTTGAGTTCCATGTCTTAAAATGTCACTAAGTGTCTTCAAAGATCATTTTAATTCTTGAGTTCAGTGCCTTGAAAGGTACTTTAATTTTTTTGGCTCGGTATCTTGAAAGGTTATCTTAATATATTAGTTTTTGAGGATCATTAATTCTTCTTAATGAACATATTGATAGAACATTCCGAAACAAGCTGGTTATCGATTTAAATTGATCTTTAAATTTGACTATAAAATCGAAATAAAAACCTCACATTTACATATATATATATATATATATATATATATATATATATATATATATATAAAAGTATTT
>Ga0209589_1003339_pt1 | contig 28087 bp, 25 predicted proteins | sample CowpeawhiteBW_FD_187525 | JGI IMG/M metagenome (GOLD analysis project Ga0209589, IMG submission 187525) | Root nodule microbial communities of legume samples collected from California USA - Cow pea white BW (SPAdes) (version 2) | ecosystem: Host-associated > Plants > Roots > Nodule | place: USA...
TTTTAAAAGACAAGTATTTAATAAAACATTTAAAATAGATAAAATTAAGATGAAAATATAAAGATTAGATGTGAGATTCTCCTTCATTATTTTCTCTCTCAATCTCTCTTTTATTTGCCTTTTTTTTCTCTTTGTCTCTCTCCAACTTCTTTCTATATATTTGTAATTAATTAAATACATAATCAAATTGAAATTGAAGATGGTGAACATCAACGAAGTAAGTTGCACGTACAATAAATCGTTCTCAATATTGTAAAATGATAGCAGTAACATTATAAGAAATACGTTACCAAGCTACTGAATTTAACTACCTAAATAAGGTGCTTGAAATTCAGTTATCAAATTCAGGTACTAAAATAAAAAAGAACAATAACTAAAGACGCAAAGTCACTGTAGAATGTATTTCCATTAATATATTTCTTTAGGTAAAACTGAAATAAGTATTATTTATCAATTATAATTATATAAAAGAATTAAGATTAAAATCAATAGACATACAGTTACGTACATTTACTTAAGATGAAAATATAAAGATTTGGTTTGAGACTTTCCTTCATTATTTTAAAAAGACAATTATTTAATAAAACATTTAAAATAGATAAAATCAAGTTGAAAATACAAAAATTGGGTGTGAGACTCTCCTTCATTGTCTTCTCTCTTGGTGTCTCTTTTATTTTTTATTTTTTCTCTTTTTCTCACTCCAACTTCTTTCTTTAAGTTCTTGCCTAATATCTTTCCTCCTTTAAATATGAGTTCATTTCACAATAGTTGACGAATTAGGAAATATTTTTATTCGATTAGATTTTTAAATAAAGTTTCTATTTACTCTAAAGGCATTTTTTATCTTTTTTCCTTAAGATTTTGTTATTAATTTTGGTGGAATAAGTTGAGAAAAAATATCCTCTCAACTTATTTTTGCACACACCAAAATTTGGTTATTGTTCTTATAGAGCCAAATATATAATTTACAAAGACTTCAACTCCAAACACTCTTGATTGGTTGTCAGGTTTTACAGAGGGGGTTTCACTGGGGAGAACAACACCAATGAGATCTAAGCCTAACCACATAAGACACTAACACCACTCTCAACCCAAAACCTTAAGGCAATGGGTTTATGGGTCTTTATTCTTATATAGTGCTTGACTTTCTCATTTGTGGTCAATGTGGGACTTAGACTCACACTTGGATTCCTAACATTGGTATGATTTGGTAACCCTCCACTCTAGGGTACTCATTATCTTCCCGATTGTTAACACCCAATTTTGTTTGGACAGATAAAATGTTAAAAAAAATAGTAAAAAAAATAATATTAAATGGAAAAATAATATAATAAAAAATAATAAAATAATTAAAATAAATGAAGGAAAAATTAATTAATTAAAAAAAATTAAAAATAATGGAAATCTTGTTTTCTATCTTCACATTTTTTTACTATTGCACCATTTCACATCACTATCCTCTCTTATGATAACACGTGACACACCTCATTCTCACTCTCGCATACAGATGGTAAATAAACCCGCCCTCGTGGGTATTGTCTCAATTCGTCTCCGTTTTGACAGAGAATCCCACATTGACTGGATATGGGTATGGGTATGAAAAATCCCCGACTTTTTCAATTGGATATGAGGATGGGTATGGAGATGTACATATCCCCGCCATAATACCCGTCCCCATTTAAATTATTAAATATTCACAATTAATTAAGTTACCTTATATATATATATACTTTCTATTTTTTATTTTTTCTAATTATTTGGTTTGTCATGAAACTTATTCACATCTCCTATATATTTTTCATCTTATCATAACCTTTATGTAATTATGTTAAAAAGATGTTTATCAATTAAAATTTTTGTGTCTCACATTTAAATATTTCTATTATTTTTTAATATTTTTATTTATTGTATATTTTTCTTTTACATGAGAATATTTAATATTCTCAATTTAAGTGATTAATAGCATAAATCTTTCATTTACGAGGTAATATAAAAAAAATTATTTACTTATTATTATTATTATTATTAATTTTTGTTTCATTTGAAAAACTCTTTTCTTTCACTAAAACAATTTTTGTTATTTCTCAACCATTGAGTATATATATTTGAAAAGTTTTCTTAGATCTCTAAGATATTTTTCATCTTATCATACATTTAATTATACATCTGTTCTCCTTTGTGTGATTTCTTTCAATAGTATCTCTAATTATTTATAAGACACACATTTGTTAATTTTTTAATATTTTTATTTGTTGTTTATTTTCATCATGTAGAATACTATTTTAATATATTTTATCTAATTATTTTTTATTTTCTAACTCATTATCAATTATACTATAATATTTTCACCATAATTGTATAAATAAATTTTATTTACTACAATATAAAAATTTAATGTAATTGTCGTGAATATTTTTTTATCACCATGTACATATATTGGAGTCCAAAAGATACAAGATCGGTGTTAAAATTGTATTATTATGTTTATTATTTATTTTTTGCGTCATTTTTATCAAGTGATGTATTATAACTTTCAATAGTGTATAAAAAATAGATTCATTAGAATTTAAAAAATTTAAGTAAACAAACATTTAAAATATATTTTAATTTGAATATTTATTTTCCTTTTATATTTTTTTACAAATATTTTTAAATTTAATAAATGTTTTGGTTCTCATGAGATTTTATTTGGTATTCTAATCTAAAATGTAAACAATTATAATTTATTTCAAAGTATATGATATCAAAGAAACAATCATCCTCCTAATATTGAATATTTCATAATATTATGTTTCCTTTAACGTAATTTTTTTATTATTTTATAAAAATTAATTAAAATTAATATTGAAGTAGTAAGAAAACGGGTACGGGTATGGGTACGAGATTATACACATTATCCGGTGGGGATGGGGATAGGACAAAAGTTTGATACCCATTGGATTTGGGTATAGGGATGTGGATGAATTTTTTCTACGGGGATGGGCATGGGATAGCAAAACCCGTCCCTGCCCTGTTGCCATCTCTACTCTCGTACACACCAATAGAACACCACACATGCATTACACTTACCTTACACACTACTAAACCATGTAAGACCCAAGGAATTTAAATAATTAATTAATTAATTATTTAATAAATGAGGGTAGTAGAAGCCATTAAGGCATTTAATGCGGAAGGCATGATGTGGAAAAATACTAGCTCAAGTGGTTGGGAGTACTTAATTGTGTGAGAGGACCTGGGTTCAAGTCCCTAAGTGTGCCACTTGCATGATATTTTCTTATTTTATTTTTTTGGTAAAGGTGATTTGCAATACAAAATATGGCTTATAATTAAAATATATGCATTGCTTGACAAGAAACATTGAATGGTGTATGCATAGGTAATTAAAATATATGCATTGCTTGACAAGAAACATTGAATGGTGTATGCATAGGTAATCTAATTAAAGGTATAATATAGAAATTAAGTCCATTAAATTGAGTTTAATTGTGGTAAGAGAAAAAGGGAGGGGGGGTAAATGGGATGTAAGTGTTGTCATTTTGTGGATTGGAAGGGAGAGAAGAGTGTTATCTGCAATTGCTTGTGTATCGCGTAATTCTGGGATGTATGGGAATTTAGCCTATTTTCTGGGCATAGTTATGAGCCGGAGCCGCCTGGCGGTTAGAGTGGTCTCGCCAGGCGACGTAAGCGTTGTCTACGCGGTACTTCGTGATTTTTGTATTTTTGTGTGAACTAGGGATTTCTGGAATTGTGAATTATTGAATCAGGGTATTGGAGTTGTTAATATATTTTGGGAGACCAGGCGACGTAAGCGTTGCCTACGCGGTACTTCGTGATTTTTGTATTTTTGTGTGAACTAGGGATTTCTGGAATTGTGAATTATTGAATCAGGGTACTGGAGTTGTTAATATATTTTGGGGATGAATAGCTAGTGGGTGAATAGATGTATTCCCGTGTGGGAAAATCCAAAGTAGTTCGCAAACCATAATTTATGTGGGATTTTAAATTGGGGGAACCTAGTAAGCACGAGATTGGAGATTGTAACGGGGAAAAGTTCACACTGAGTAACGCAATGGGTATAAATATTTGGAGACACCGTGGTAGGTCTTGATACTGTTCCATTGAGGAAAAGGCTATAAGGGTGATTGGTTAATGGTGGGAGAAAAATTAAATTGACTTAGAGGTAGCATGTGATTAAACTGAGAGATCACAAACGAGTAACGCAATTAAATTGTAAATTCGATGTTTAACTAAGGGAGAAAAGGAAGGTACAGAGGTTTAAATCATTGTGGAATAATCAGGAGAGTGAGGATGAAGGAATAAAAGGGAAATGATGATTTGGAGTTGTGTATTTTGGCATAAATAGTAAAGTCTAGGGGTTATAAACTAATGGTAATTTGAATCAGAACGAGTCATGGAATGGACAGGTATCTCAGCTTTAAACATGAAATTGATCATTGTGTGAGAAGGTATAAAAGAAAATGAGTATGCTTGTAGGTATCTGCACATACTGTATAATGTTGCGGGTATTTCTTGCCATTGTGTATGAATTGACTGTTGTGTGTGGATAGGAGATGAAAAGTATAGGACTTGTGCTACAGAGAATAAAACCAGAAAGTGTACTTCTGGTGTGGCGCTTGGCGGCATGCGAGTGTTGCGCCAGACGAAAGCCACGGGCTCTGCTGCTATTGGCAGAATTGAGATATGGTGCCTGGCGGTGGAGTTACAGATCACCAGGCAATATGCAGGACTTGGGCCAGGGCCTAAGTTCATTGGGCCAGTGCCTGGCAGTCTGGACGAGCTCGCCAAATGAAATTTTGGGGTGAACTGTACCAGTAACTTGGCGCTTGGCAACCCGATGAGTGGCGCCAAGCGAAAATTATTTGAAATTTTGGGTTTTGGATGATGGCACTTGGCGGCAGGGAAGTTTCTGCCAGGCGGTGACAGAGCAACGCAGCTCCTGTTTGGCGCTTGGCGCCTGGTGGTGGGGGTTTGGTGCCAGGCAGTTTGTTACCAGTTTTCGCCTAGCGGTGTCTAGGCGGCACCAGGCGGTTTGGTTGCTGTGGAATTTGGTTGTTGCTTTGATCAGTGGACTTGAAGTACTAAGTTCACTTACTTTTGTGTTTGGGCTTGATGGACTAAGTCCAATAGGGGTCTGGGATGTGCTTGGTGGTGGGACGCATGATGGACATGGAACTGGTTAGTTCCCGTCAGCTACTAAGAGACGAGGAGTCCTTAGTATGGTAATTACATGCGTCAGACGCACGATGGGCAAGGAATAGTTTTGTTCTCGTTGGCTGCTATTGGGCGAGGAGTCCAGAGTATGGTGATTGTGTGTGTGCCAAAGTCTGAGCGAGGAAGGCTTGGATGGTTTTCTACAGACGAGGAGTCTATGGGCCAAGACTATGAGCGAGATAGGCTCGTAGGGATTGGACCATGAATGGTTTAGTTTCGTGGGAGTAAAGTCCCAAGACCTAGTTTCATGCATATGACTCATGAAGGACTATGAGATCAGGGATGGGTAATTTGAAATAATGAAATGTTTATGCAAGATTTATTTTCTTTGGGATGGATGTCATATTTATTTTATATATTTGTATATGTGCATAGCTCACCCTATCTGTGTGTGTGTGGCGATGATCGAATAACTTGTTATCCGGGAGCAGATGATTTGACACGTGAGTTAGGAGATGCTTGAGACAAAGAGCGAGATTAATTGGGGGATTTGAAGACCTTTCTTATTTGGATAATTTCATGTTTTCAAACAGTTTATGTTTCGTCATTTTATGGGATTGTAATAATTATTATCTTTGAATTTTTTGATAAAGTATACGATTCTATGGTTTTAATTTTTCCGCGTTTTAGGAAAGTGTGATTATAAATGAGGTTTTATTAATATTATTGTGTTTTATTTTATTTTATTTATTCATCTATATTTATTTAAAAGTAATATTCCTTAGGGATGTTACAAACTACACCTACACCCATACCTCACTAAAAGAGAAATGCTACTTTTACAAGAAAAACTTGACAAAGTTTTGACAATCTGATTTGGCTTTTTGTTGTTTTTTTAATTTTTAATTTTGTTCAAATTTTCATGTTGGGTTCAAAAGGGCAATAGCTCTCTCTCCTCACTTTCACTTTTGAAAATTTTATAGCTCTCTCGTTTCTTTTTCTCTAGCTTTGTGTTTTGCTTACCTCAAGACTTTCTTTGTAGTCTTGCGCTGCTTCTTCTTCTCACCCCTCAAATGCAAACGTTGCTTTTTGTCCCTCTCTCTTTTGCATATTGGTTTGAGGATTTTATGTTTTCTTGTGGTTGTGCCTTCATCTGTTGTTGTTTATTCATTGTTGACGAGTGTGTGTGTGGCGTCGCTTTCGTTCCTCTAGCATTCCAATTTGAAGGATTGTAAATAAGTTTTCGTTCTTTCTTCATTTTGTTATTTTTTTCGAAGTCGTGTTCTGTTTTTGTTAAGTTTTGGGTTTTCGTATATCATGTTTTCATCTGTTTTCGTGTGTTTTATTTCATTGGATGTATGGTATTTCATAGTTTTAGGGTTTAAATTGTATTTAAGTCTTGAATAACCCTAGCTCATTGGATGTACGCTAGCTTCAACCAAGGGTTTCTGGTGTGGGTTTCCCCACAACTTGAAATAAACATGGTCTTTGAAATAAAAGGGATTGAAACTTGATTTGATGAAAAACTATGCAGCAAACGTAGTCTAAAAAAGTGGCAAACACATTTGCTTAGGAAAATTTAGTTTGCATAAAAATGTGATAAAAATGTTAGTTTTAATAGTATTTTGTTTTATTTAGTTTTCCCTTTTTAAAAATCTCTTTTTAATAAATTCTCTTTGCTAGGAAACCCTTTTCCTTTTGATATTTTGCATTCTTTACCCCTTGACTCCAATCTTTATTATTTGCAAATCAACCCTTCACCCAAAACGCATAGTTTCACTTAAGGGCAGATACTTCGATATTGATAAAGAGAGGCACGAGAGCTCTCCTTTGAGAACTAAACATGATGTTGTACACGATTTAGAGGCTGATGCGCGATCAAGCGTGATAAGAGCAAGGGTGAAACAAGATTGATGCGTGATGGAGGCTCGAGATCTAGAGCTCATGGTGAGAGTGAAGGTTGATCAAGGGAGGCGATGGAAGCTGATTCAAGGGTAGTGAAGAAGGATTCAAGGTTTGTGATTCTGATTCGAAATATAAGGATTTGGGGTTTCTTCTCTGATTTTTCACGAGGGGTTTAAAATGGGCAGATTTAGGTTTTGTTGGAGAGCTCTAGTGTGTGCGCGAAGAGAGATTTGTTTGGAGGCTAGGGTTCGAGAGAGCTTCTTGCGTGAGAATGAGAATAGTGCATTGTAATGGGGTTCCTCTTTCTCTGATGAGCATAAAGTGGGCTTCAAAGATTAATGTTTTCCCTAGTGTGATGAGTAGTCTCACTTAGGAAATCATGAACATAAAGTGGCCAAGATTGTGCTAATTTAGCTTTGCCATTTTAGTTTTACAACTTTGCTTTATCTTGTGTAAGCCTCTTTTGACTTTGCAATGAAATATATTGTTTCAGCCTTAGTTCTCATTTTACATTTTGCAGTTTTTTGATTGTTTAAGATTCACTTGTAATTTTAGTTTTCTGCCTTTAAATTTTGCATTACTTTTGAATTCTTTTAGTGCTTCCTCGTTTTAAATTCAGTTTAAGTTGTTGAGTTAGTGACTGAACATGGGTGGAATTTGCACAGTTTAATGTTTCCTTTTGGGAACTAAGTGACCCCAAAGTGGGCACAAAGTTACAAGATGTTTTCTCGAGGGCAAAAGAATCCCAGTTTGATCATTGAGATTAGTTTGCAGATTTATGTTTTATTTCCATCGTCTTAGTTCTATTTTTTTGCAGTAACTAGTTTTTGATTCAGGCTTTCTAGTAGTGTTTTAGTTGAATCATTTTCTTCCATGGATTTTGTCAGTTTCTCTGCATTCTAGAGCATACAAAATTTGTTTGGCATTTTGTATTAGTGCATTTTCTTTTGCATAAGTAGGCATTACCTCGTTTGCATGGCATTTGGAGTTGAGTTGAATTAAGTGTGTGGCCGAGTTAAAATTCCTTATGGGAATATGGGCTGGATTGGATTTTGTTGTTGTCATAACTTGTTTTTTTCTGCAGTGCATTGGTTTGCTGCAATCAAGGTCAAAGTTTCTGTTGCCATATGATTTTATGCACACTCTCATCTAATCCCATTAGTGGTCATGGTTCCCATTGCATCCACACCTACACTGCATCCATTCATGCACATTCATTCTACATTCAGTTTTAGCATGATTTAAGCATTTATGCTACTCAAGCTCTAATTTTTCTACTACCATATGTGAATTGATTGTTGTTGCAGTCTAGAATTTTGTTGCTTGAATTCTCTACTGCCATCTGTTGATTAACTCTTATCATATGATGGATTAATTCTCACATTCATATTTAAGGGTTATGATTCAAATTTTATCTTTGGTTTGTGCATTGCATCTGAAAGGATTAATTCTCTACAATTTTCTTTTCTTAATTTTATTTCTTTTCCTCTTTTTGTTTTCTTTTATTTCATTTTAGCAAAATTAAATTATACAAGTTATGCTCGATATGCATCATTTCCTTGGATTCGTTCCTGAGTCATCTTCCTTATACTTCATTAGGGGGATTATTTAGGTTTTGTTTAACTATAAAAACGACTATGAAAAATACGAGTTAATAGGATTAGGGCGTTTGCCATCACATAAAGTATCATAATTGCATATCACTCATTCTTAGGTTATATTAGACTTGTTGTATGCATTACATCGTGAAATTCTACATTTTAGTTTCTCTGTGAACTTACATCAAACACTTTTTGAAAATAACTAGTCTACATTGTTTTAGATAATTGAACATCATCTTTCATCGCATTTTTACATTCTTATAGCATGCATTTAGTTTGTTTTAGATAATTTCATTCATTTAACATTTTCTATCCCCCCATTGATTATTTTTAGCAAGGATAAAAATCAAACTAGAACTTAAATGCAGTCATCTCCTTGGATTGATCTCGAGTCATTTCCCTAATTACATTAAGGGGAGAAACTTGGATTTTTTTTTTCCTAATTCGACTAAAAGGTTACCAATATGTATGTTGTCGTCTATAACACTATCTTCCCTTTCAAGGTTTTCCAAAATTGTGTTTCAATTTGCTACTTTTTACTCTTTAAAACCCTACTTTCATGTTTATCTGCACTAGACATCGTTATTTTTCTTGGAGCCCTACTATGTGATAAAAAGCCTTTTAGTCGCCTAAGACTCTAGTCAAAGCAAATTTTCCCTTAAAATGAAACATAGAGGCAACCTTGGGTAGACATGTCAAAGTGAGCCAACCTGACTCACACGGGTTGGCTCATCACGAGCTGGGTTAAAAATGAGTGAACCCAACTCGACTCACTTTATGGTGAACTAGAAATTTTGTAACCTGGCTCATCCTACCACGGGTTGGTGAGTTAAGTGGGTTGGCTCACCAACCCACATAAAACAATTATTTATTTATTTATTTTTTATTATTCAAATATTTAAATAAATTTTTAAGTAACCCATGAGATGACAATCATAGTAAAATCAAGAACCAATGTCTTGATCATGCTCACCACCAATATATGATGAATTGTTTCCAAGAAAGTATTCATATAGTCTAAGAAAACATGGCTAATATTACACATTTTCTGTCATGCTATTCAACAAAATATAAATAAAAAAACTATACATTTTTTATATGCTAATTTAGAAAAAAATTGTTTATAAGACGGTTGTTGAGTAATTTATTAAAAAGATTATAGTTAAAGATTAAAGTATCAACATATATAACTTGACAATCAAATTAATTAAACATTCAAACTATTCAAATATTATTGAGCATCATTCTATCATTTAAAAATATGAAATTGTGAATATATATAATAGGAGTAGTAAATAATTATTAAAAAAAATTAAAATTCTTTTAAAAAATTGTAAAAAAAATGTTAATGGGTTAAGTGGGTCAACCCAGCTCGAACCCGTTTAACCCGTGGGTTAAGTGAGCCGGGTTGAGTTCAACCCACTTTTGAAAAAATTGAATTTTTCTCAACCCAACTTGGCTCGAGCCGGATTGGCTCACGGGTTGAAACATATTTTGACATCTCTAACCTTGGGTATCAATCAGTGGACAAAACAATTTTAAGATGTGAATGCTTGTACATGAACTATGGTAGGGAAAATTTAACTACTAAACTAATATAATCAATAAACTAACAAGAAATGCATGTATGAATTACTTTAGTTAAAGACATGCTTTGTACCAAACACTTGTAACCTTGGGTGTACTCTTTTTCCTCACCTGGTTTTTTTTTCCTAAGGAGGGTTTTGGCCGGGGAGGTTTTAACGAGGCACCCCAGATTTCATGAATAAAAAAAGGGTTCCCAACTTCACGACTATTCCTCACTTCGCTTCTCACACACTTTTAAGTTCCCCACCCTTACCACAAGTAAGCAGCCTGAGTCGAACACCCTTAACTTGATGTTAATTCGTTTTTAGTTCCCCACCCTTACCACAAGTAAGCGGCCTGGGTCGAACACCCTTAACTTGATGTTAATTCGTTTAAGTTCCCCACCCTTACCACGAGTAAGCGGCTTGGGTCGAACACCCTTAACTTGATGTTAATTCGTTTTTAGTTCCCCACCCTTACCACAAGTAAGCGGTCTGGGTCGAACACCCTTAACTTGATGTTAATTCATTTTTCGTTCCCCACCCTTACCACAAGTAAGCGGCCTAGGTCGAACACCCTTAACTTGATATTAATTAGTTTAAGTTCCCCACCCTTACCACGAGTAAGCGGAGTAGGTCGAACACCCTCAATAAATAAAAGCGTTCGCAAACATTACATACATCAAACACCCATTCACAAGTATACAAAATCATTAACACATAGGTAATCGACACCAAACAAACAAGATGTAACATACACAAAGCATTCATATTAGCACAAAAGTAAGTAGTGTACGAATTATTACAGACTTAGAATCATTAAGCAAATTGGAAATATTAAAATAACGATTATAAGCCATCTCCTGCTGGGCACCCTTTGCCACCAATCCATCACCACCCATGTCGGCATTCTCCACCCCCATCCCCCTCGAGACTAGATTCAGCCTCATCCACAAGTATGCCATTAATCACGTCCTTATTGACATCAAACATTGCGTCATTAACAACAATATTCTCATAGAAAAAGGTCGCTTGCCGCACACCCTTCTGAAAATCGTTGATATTCAACCTCATCCACAAGCGTGCCTTCTTCACGTCTTTTCATTTGCCAGGTCTAACCAGCAACTTTGCCTTTCTCTTAGTTCCACTGTGCACATGCACGTCTACCAACGATTCGTGCAGGTTAGGAACCTCAATGCTCCCAATGGCTCTAGCCTTTGTCGCTTTCTCCTTTCGCAAGGCTTGGAAAAGTGTCAAGTTCTTCTTGCCCATTTGTGCCTTATGTCCTGAAACACACAACACACAAACCATCAGAATGCTCGAACATAAAATAATGCTCAAAATTACAGAAAGATACCTTCAATATCTATAATCGGGTGAACCGAATTATACACCCTAACTAAGCCCTTAGTGGGCATCTTGTCGCTAAACCGCATCAAGGTATCCACCACCTCCTTCTCGGCTACCGACAAATCCTCCCTCGAAATCACCTTATACCTCCAAGGGTTGCTGGTCCAGAAAAACGGAAACTTAGTATTACCATCAGCTGTATAAAAATGTGACCGACCAGCTTGCTTTACCACCACCTTGAAGAACCCATCTTTGAAGTGTTTCAAGGACTGGGTGAAAGCATCTAATTTGTTGAAACTAGGTCGACTTATGAGCGACAACCACGTCGTTGGACTTTTCGGCCTCGTAACAAAAAAGTACAAGAATGCTCGCGGAGACGGCTGCAAATATAATGCCATGCACAACAACCAAAACGTTTGCAAGTATGCCCAGCTATTCGGATGCAGCTGAGTAGGAACAACATTCAACAGCCGCAACACTCTCATGGTGAACTCATCAAATGGCAGCCGAATGTGTAGTTGTGAGAAATGACACATGTACATATAAAAAAACTCTTCGGCAGCTCCTTCTCAACCATGGCAGACACATTCCACAGCGGTTACCCTCTCCAGCACCATTATGTCCCTCCGAGCACCTTTCTCAAAAATTGGCGTATAGTTCAACCACAATTTCAGTAACCGCGACCACCGAAACAGCGACTGCTGTGTTCGCACGTCTGTCGCTACCCATTCATACCTGGCCTTTGCCGGCCAACTGCTTTCCGCCAACTCCTCAGGTGGATCTTCTCTAACCTCAACTACCCTCTCCATGGGGATCCTCCCTACGTTCCCTATTTCATCCCTATCACTACTATCGGCTCGACTACTCCCGCTACCTCCAGACTCACTACTCGAACTCGACATGGAAACCCTATCACTACTCTAGACATACCTGATTCTTTTTAGGATGACGGAGGAGGTAAGGAAGATATCGGACAACTCTAACGCACACGAAGTAACTGATCCCGGATTTTTTGCAAATGAAACAATATGGGCGCCACAACTCTACCAACAACATCTTCATTTATAGACACGAATCTCAAACGTCACAACTCCTTCCCGCCAAAAGTCACAACGCATTCCAATCGTCACAAGGTACACTAAAAGTCATGAAGCATCAAAATGACGGCGCAAAACCTCTTTAGATTAAACTTCTGACACCCATTCACCTGCCACAAACCCCTTCACCTGCCACAAATCCCTTCACGCTTTTAGCCTTAACACTGTTCATCACACTTAAAGGGTGGGGGATTGGTGTACCACACCTAGTCGGCCTCGCTAGCACATCAGCACATATCATCCTTCACCGCCATACTTATATCGACAAAGGCTGGGGGATTGGTGTACCACACCTAGCCGATCCAACCAAATAATAATAATAAACGATCACCATATCTATACGCAAAACAAATCAAGTAGCCGACCTAAGCCTAACCGTCCTAAACCGCTAAAAGAGCAATCTGCCTAAGCCGCTAAAAGAATAGCCAGCCTAAGATGACATGCGAACAATAGCGGCATAAGCCGCTAAAAGGGTAGTCGGTCTACACCGACCACTCTAAGAAACTTGACGAAATCAAAGCACTCCTAAAATTCAGTAAGCCCATAATAATCAGACTAAGGGCCTGGGCTAAGGCCCAGGCCCACCTATGGTCCAAACCAGGGCCCAGCCCATGGAATGGTCAAGCATAATTAATAATCTATAAATATACATGGACCCCACAAATTAAAGGTACGCATTCATTACTTCCCTAATCACCAGATTTGACTTTCTGAGAGATCTCGCTGACTTGAGCTTGAGCTTCGGAGTCCCTTCTGCAAGTAACCCCTCCTGGGTCCAAGCAGACATGAGCGACATATGTCAACCGGGAAGAGACCTACTGAGGAGATGGCAGACCATGGATAAGGTAATACTTGTGTCTAACTCATCTTATTTGTTCTCTGCAGGAACAAAAATTAACAAACATAAAGGCTTTGAATGCGAATTCAAAATTTACAAAACCTAGGTAAACAGAAATTAATAAAAAAGATTGAAATAACTACTTAAGCATCTAACCCAAGGATTTTGATTCGTGTTCTTAATCTTCATGAAGAAGGAGACCAGTAGGTTATGGAACATCGTAGTTCACTTCTCCATTAGTCTTAATGCCCATATGAGATAATATTCCTTGCCTAAAAATTTTATATGTTTATACATCTTCCTTATCTTGTTGATCAAACAGAACATTAAAGTGCTCAAAATTTTTAGTGAGAAACATAGCATAAGGCATACCACCACTTTTACTTTTGGATGACTTAAGCATATGATTCATCACATAATCACCCGAATTAATGGTTATACCATTAAGTATATTGTCCATATTGCTAAAACATCTTTACCCGTAACATATTCATGATTACTAGAGTGAGGAAGTAAACCCATTACCAAAGCATAATGGAGAAGGCGATTTTCTGTGTGTAAATAGTTTATTGTGGTTCCTTTTAGGGGACTATTATCTCACAACAGAGATACCTTGGCTTTGAGCTTGTCGAATATTGTCAAAATAACCCACTCTTTGCTAGGTCGGTCACCACTAAATTTGAGACCATCACAAGGTAGAGTTGTCAGCTCTTTCCAGAGAGTTTGCTCGATTTTAATCTCAATCCCCGCCACTTCTGATGTCACAACTCCTCGAAGGCTGAAGTTACAGAAGAATTCTTGAACAAGATCTAGATACACTAGTTTCTTGATTTCCAAGAAGGTAGTCAACTCTACATTCTTTAAAATTGTAATGAAATAAAATCCATTATTAACAAAGCATCGGGTGTCAAGGACCTTTGGGCCCATCACCTCCTTGGTCACAGTTTGGGTACTTAAAGAAGTGGCTTCTGAGAAAGCATGGGGTTGGATGTTGTGGCTGCTCTTGAAGCTTTTTCTTCTAGAGGATTCTTGATTTGAGTTTCTTTTGCCAGCCATGGTTGGTGTTTAAGAGATTTCAGAGAGTAAAAAATGAAAAAAAAAAAAAAACAGAGAAGAGGGAACCGGCGTTTTCAAAGAGGAGAAGCAACAATGCCAACGATTTGAGCGCTAAATTTTCCTCTCGGCTACCAAGTGATTAATCGATTAACCTACATTACACAATGTTCCCATGAGCGGATTTATGATTTCCACACTCAATTAGGGTGAAGAAGGTTTAAAGTTGCTCTCACGTGAGGCCCTAATTTCAACTTACAACTCAAATTCCTCTCATATAGGGAAGGTTTTTAAGATATTTCAATTAAGTTATGGAAATTATACAATTTAATTGATTTTTCACACTTTTACAAAGTGAACTAAAAAAAATTATAACATTTACTTCTAAAAAAATGATAAATACTCATTTCACAAATTAAAAAAATTGTGTTTATATATAATATAATTTACATTAATACTTAAAATTTTGTCCTTATGTAAGAGTGCTATTAGATTCTTAACGAACACTCTCCAGCCGAAACATTGCGTTGTCCCTTTTGTTTTTTGGGCATTATTCTAATTCTAAGAGTTGGGATGAGAAAAAAATACTCATATGCAGAGTATCCGCGCATAAAATATGGGATGGATAGTTAATACCTATATATATTTATTATTTATAGTGAATATTTTAATATTTATTTATAAATAAATTGGATATGAGTATTATATTATCTATTCATAATTTTTTATTATAAAAAATTAAAATTAAAATAAATTTATATTTTATTAAGTTAAATTTAATTAAAATTTTATTTTATTAGATTTAATTTAGTTAAAATTAAAATTTGATTTATATTTAATTTATTTTATATTTTATATTTTTTACAATTAATTAATTTCTATTTTATTATGTTAAATTTAATTAAAATTTAATTTATATTTTATTATGTCAAATTTATTTAAATTAAAATTTAATTAAAATTATATTATATTTTATATTTTTTATAATGTTATTTAAAAAGTTTGTAAAATACTTTCTTTTAAATATTCACAGGTATACAAATATGGATGGGTATCCGCAGGTTTTAAAAAAAAATCCATGATTACCCTACAGGTAAACAAACAAGTAGCGGGTGGATTATTTTTTATGGGTCGGATAACGGGTAATCATTATCCATGTCCGACCCAATGAGTTATCATCTCTATCCAAGTGTACCAAACTTTCTCAAATGTATACTAATATATTTAACTTTTTTTTTTTTAAATTCACATTTACTTTCAAAACTTATAAATCATTTTTCATATTGATTCTATTTAAAAGTTAATTATAAACTTAATTTTTTTTTTTCAATTTCCAAATCTCTTTTAAATATAAATTTACTAACCTAAAAAAAAACAAACAAACAACCTGTGTGTATGCACGAGTTACAAACACCAGTTACCGTAAAAATAAATATAATAATTGTATATTTTTATTTTTATTAAGTTGTTGTCCCTCTCAAATTTAAATTATTGTGACGAAACATAGCCCTAGTTTAGAAACCAACAACGTCACCTTTTCATCTTTAGGCTATGAGAGAAGAAGAGAAAAACATATATAAGGAGAGAAGATAGAAGAACGATAGGTGTTCAATCACACGAAGACGTACAGCAAGGGGAACCAGTGCAGGTTGCCAAACTAGAATTGAGGTAAGAATGTTGGGTACCATTATGTTAGGTCAACACTTCCCAAAGCACCACTTGTTACAAGCGACTACGACTACTTTATTTATATCACCGCTAGTTTATTTAAATCAACACCCTGCATTAGAAAAAAAAATAATCCTCTTGTCCTCAAGGATTGAAATTGGGAAATTTCTTTTTTAAGTCAGCAGAATTCCCATGTCCCGTCTTTGAACAGCTGGTGTTTCAATTTCACAAGAACTTTGGTGACTGCCCAGTGACGGATCTTGCTCAATATTTGTGGAGTGCTAAAATATATTTAAAATTTATATATATTTAATTATGGATCTGTAAGATTATTAACTCAATAATAATTGAATCAATATTAAAATTTTTAGTTATATTTTGTTTTTAATGTAAATAATCATATCGTCAGCAAACAAATTCATCTTTCGTCTTATTTTGCAATCTTATTTTGATAATTTTTATTGTAAAAAATGATCTTTGTGATATAGTTGTAGAAACAAGAAGAGTTAAAATAAGACGAGACGGATTAAAAAATTAATCAAGTAAATGTAATTGACTTCCTATTTTTGTCAAAGATTGATTTTTTCTATTTTCTTCCTCACGGTAGCTTCCATTTTATCACTTTTAAATAATTAATTTATTCTTTTATTTCTTTATCAATATACTAATGTTTTAAAAAATATACTAAAAGATAATTTATCATAATCTAAATAAAAATTGTGGTACATAATTAATAAAAGAAAAATATGATAATCAAGACACAATTAAAAACTAGTTATTACAAAACACTTAGTGCATAGCTTTTTCTTCTATATTTATAAAAATGAATATACCAAATGCTCGTGAGATAAAAAATAATATTAATTATTAAACTAATATTTCACTATCAATTGAGAAAAAAAGAATTACATTTTTCTTCAATAATAGAAAAAACATACAAAAATGAGAGCACAAAATAATGAATTTGTGTTCAACTTTCTTTTTTTCTTCATAAACAAAAGAAAACAAAATAAGTAAAAGTCTAAAGTGGGTACAATATGTGAGAAACTCAAAAAATAGTGAGAGAAAAAATAAAAAATATCTTAATAAATTTGTTTATTTTTTTATTAAATTTAATTTTATGCTTTATTATTTATTAGCATTAAATGTTATATTTTATAAAATAAATAAAAAGATACCTATTTTAATTCTTATCAATTTTCAATATATATTTTTATTATTTAAAAAATTCCAAAAAATCAAATTTTTTATACATAATTTAAAATATAAAAAACAAAATAATTTTCATATAACATAAATAAAAAAATTTTAAAAAAAAGTTGGAGGGGCCACGGCTCCCCCCGTCCCTTCGTAGGTCCGTCATTGGCCATTCCTCTCCTTTTCACTGTCATTAAATCTAAAATAGCTTCCGATTGCTTCTCTTGTAGCCTTCCCTCCATTCGATAAGGCAACTTTGTGGAGACTACTTCCTCTCCCACATGCTTATTTAACTATGATATATGAAAAACATTGTGGATCTTTGAATTCACACGAAGTTCTAGCTTGTAGGCTAATGTAACAGGGATACTAAAACAATATAACAGTGAGGAATAAAATGCACTTTTATTCAATGAAAAGCAAGGAGCTCAATAGCATCTTGCAAGTGCAATAACAGAATTTGACAGAAATGGGAGAATAGAGAAGCAGAAAGGGAAAACAGAACCCCAAGAAGAAAGGGAATAATAACATAACTCATTGCCTACCTTTCACACGCTCACTTTCACTATTTAATTCACTGTCAGACCAACACAAATAAGCTAGTTTGGAATTAGATTTTTTCATTCTGGTGCTACGTCTCATTCCTTCTGATGTTGCCACATTTTCACCTAATTTAGTCTCAGTTTTTCCTCCTTTAGTGCCTCTTGTTGCCACATTTGTTACATTACCTTCCCCTTTAAGTTAACCATGTCCTCAAGGTTGACATCAGGAAAAACCAACTAAGTAGCTACAATATCCTCCCATGTAGTTTGTTGCTCATCTAAGCCTTCCCACTTAATGAGAGCTTGTGGCACTTGGTGTTGATTTTTTATAAGAACTCTAGTTTGTAAAACAACCTCAGGTTGTAAAACATGTTGAAGTTTAGAGTTTGTAATAGGTAGCGGTACATAAGGTTGTGAATGCTCCCCTTTACACAACTTCAATTGGGAACAATGAAAGACTGGATGAATTCGAGCAGATGGATGCAAAAGAAGCCTATAAGCTACGACCCCAATTTTCTCAATCACAAGAAATGGTCCAAAGTACCTAAGATCGAGTTTTTGATTCTTTCTAAGAAGCACTGAATGCTGCCTGTAAGGTTGTAGTTTTACCAACACCATATCCTCAATTGCTAGCTAGAAGGGAGTGCGTCTTGCATCAACATTTTTCTTCATGTGTTGTTATGCTCTCTACAAATTCAGCTTTAACTTATGAAGGATATTATCTCTCTGCAGGAGTTGTTCTTGTATAGTAGGAGGATCTTCAAGATTGAGTGAATATTTGATTAATGTTGGGGGGTCATGACCATAAACGACCTTAAATGGAGTTATTCCAGTGCTGTGATGGAAGGAGGAATTGTACCAAAATTCTGCCCAAGGCAACAACTTATACCAATCCTTAGGATTCTCAAAAGTGAAACATCTTAAATACATTTCCACACATTTGTTCAAAGCCTCATATTGGTCATCTGTTTTAGGGTGGTATGTTGTGCTTAATTTCAAAGTTGTGCCACTCAATTTAAATAATTGTTTCAAGAATTGGCTAGTAAACACCTTATCCCAATCTGAAACGATTGTTTTCGGAAACCCATGCAACCTCACAATAGTCTTCATAAATAAGTTAGCAACATGTTTGGCATTAAAGTTAGATTTCAAACTGGTCAAATGAGCATATTTAGACAGTCTATCAATGACAACCATAATAACAGTATACCCATTGGAAGGGGGAAGGCCTGTGATGAAGTCCATGGCCATATCATCCCAAATTTTGTCAAGGATGGGTAAGGGTTCTAATAAACCAAGAGGTAATGTTGTGTCATGCTTGGCTTGCTTGCATATGAGACATTATTGGACAACTTCTTTAATGTCTTTTTGCATACCGGACCAATAGAATTGAGATGCAATCCTCTGCAAGGTTCTTGTGAAGCCTGAGTGACCAACCAATAATGTGTTATGGAACTTATACAAAATTTTTTTCACTAATCGATGCCCTTTGGGTAAGACCAAACGACCCTTCCAGTACAATAATTGATTAGACATTGAATAATGTGGGTTGGGAGGTTTATTTTGCAAACAAAGTTGCATAACAATGTTGAGTTGTGGGTCTACTTTCAAAGCTTCTTTCAATTCGGAAATCAATTTGCCATTGGGGTGGAGATATAAACATCATAAATGATTTGGAAAAAGTGTCAGCAACTATATTTTCTTTACCTGGCTTTTACTCAATTGTTAAATCGTACCCAATCAACTTATGGATCCAATTTTGTTGCTCTAGCATGTGAACAACTTGATCAGTAAGTGATCTTAGGCTCTTTTGGTCAGTCTGAATGATAAACTTGTGACCAATCAAATATTGTAGGAATTTAGCTATAGCTTCGGTAATAGCAAAAAATTTCCTTGCATATGTGGATTGATTTTGCATTCATGCACTCAACTTTTTTGAAAAATACGCAATAGTGGTTCATTTGACTCAAGACAACACCAACACCAATCCCTGAAGCATCTGTTTCTGGGATGAATGGCTATGAAAAATTGGGTAATGCCAAAATTGGAGCTTGTGTGATGGCCTGTTTGAGCTTGTTAAAAGTTGGATCAACTTCAACTCCCCATATAAAGTTATCTTTCTTAAGGAGCTCAGTCAAGTGGGCAGCTATTATGGCATAAGATTTGATAAACTTCCTGTAATATCCAATTAATCCAAGGAATCCTCTCAACTGTTTTATAGTAACTGGAATTGGCCATTGTAACATTGCTTCTACTTTATCGCTATCCATTGTTACTCCCTGCCCAGAAACTGTATGTCCGAGGTAATCCACTTGTTGTAAGCCAAATAAACATTTGGATAATTTTGCATATAATTGATGTTGCTGCAACAATTGAAGAACAAGCTCCAAATGTGATAGGTGTTCTTTCCATGTATGACAATAGACCAATATGTCATCGAAGAAGACCAAAACAAATTTTCTTATGTAATCGTGGTCGCCTCGCCTTCACTACGGTCGTTTCGCCTTCATCGCGGTCACTTCGCCAGCCTCACCTTCAAAGAGCTCAGAGGCGCGGGTCGTCTGTAAGACCCACAAAATTTAAATAATTAAATAAATAATTATTAATAAATGTGGGTAGTAGAATCCTTATTGGCATTAAATTCTAATTGGTATGATGTGGAAAAGTACTAGCTTAAGTGGTTGAGAGTACTTTATTGTGTGAGAGGACTTGGGTTCAAGTCCTATGTATGCCATTTGTGTAGTATTTAATTTTATTGTTTTAATAATATGAATGTGCGTGTTAAGTAAGAATATAGTATTTGAATTATATTAGTTGGCACGAAACATGAATTGGTTGAATTGATTTGGTATTGACTTGGCATTGCATGGTTGTGGGTTCAAGCCTTGGGAAAACCTAAATTAAACTTTATTTATTTTTTACTAATGTTGGGTCTGAGTTGGTAGAAGAGCAAGAAGGATATTGACAAACAAGGAGGAAGTAGCGAACTTATCAAATTGAGCAAGGAATCCAGGTTAGGGGAGTTCCTATTGATTGCTTTAATTTTTATTGAATGAATCGTGATGTATGAGGGGTTGGGATTGCATTTTATGTGAATATCAGAGCTGAAATCGGGTTTCTGGAATTTTTCCAGAAACCGCCTGGCGGTCACGTGCAACCCGCCAGGCGACACAAGCACTATACCCATTTTCTGGGTTTCATCCATGAACTACCTAGCGATAGAGGATGAACCGCCAGGCGGCACGAACACTATGACGCTGTTTTTGGTGGTTTTGGATCTGTTTAGGGTACCTATAATGTTTTCGTGATGTTTATTTGTCTGAAAGTGAATTTTTACGGATATGATTACTGTGTATATTATGGTTGTGTTGGAATGCATGAATTCTGATCGAAAATTGGGGTTAGGGTTCATGTTGGGGGTTGAATACTATTATGCATGATGTAATTACACTGTTTGATCAAATGGGTGTTATTTTATGCAAAGTGCATATATGTTTTATGTATAAGTGTGAGGAATCGTATGCAATGGACATTGCTGTGGATTATTTTGAGTCCTAGTGGTGATTTTATGTGATGGGTGTAGAGTGGTATAAGTTGAAGGCAAGTTGGGATTGGTAGTGCAATGGGAGCATAAGAGAACTCAATCACGGGTATGAAAGGGGAGAGTAGGAGAAGGTGTTAATTGAGATATAAATGTTAAGATTGAATGAGAATATGCACTGGGGATTATAGGAATATCATAATTATGTGTTAATATGTCAATGAAGGTAGGATTAATATCAGTGAGATGGCATGGACTGTATTTGGTTCCTAAATAATTGTTATTGCGAAAGTGGTTTGCCATAAAATATTGGTGTTTTGTTTGGTAAAAGCTGCAGTGGCATGACTTATATATAAACATTATATTGCATGATCAAAGATGAAAAGTATGTGTGCATGAGAATGGTTAATTTAAAGGTATGTTTGAATTGATGTGATATAATTTATAGATTTATTACTGGAAAACCATGATGTGTTATCAATTGGTGTTGTATGATTGGGATCCCATGGGGATATGTTTAAGTGCCAAGAAACCAGTAACAGTGCGCAACTGGTATGGTGCCTGGCAACGTGTGCGAGCCGCCAGGCGGACGGGACACAAACCTATGACAGTGGTCACAGTGCGAGCAGGGCGCCTGGCGGTAGGGAGGGTTCCGCCAAGCGGAATGGTGCAGCAGAGACCCTGATGGTGTAGTGGCGCTTGGCGGCGTGAGACGGTTGAGCCAGGCAGTGGCAGCGTGAGGCGCCTGGCGGCAGGACAAAGTCGGCCCGGCGGTAACGGTGCAGTGATGATTCTGCAGGCGCATGACGCTTGGCAGTGTGTGATACCCACCAAGCGGTCTAGACCCAATTTCCGTCTAACGGCGTGTGATGCGCGCCATGCGGATTTGGTTTAGTGATGATGCACGAGGATAGGTTCTACACAGCTTTAGGTGATGTTCATGATACAAGGCTTTGGTTGGGGGCCTAGTTACGAGTGTAATCTTGTATTGGGGTAACAAGTGACCACTCTAGGTTGTAGCCTGGTGGTTTAGGAAGTCCAGTTGAGTGTGCGAGTTGTGGCTCGTACGACGAGGTTCGGGTGATTGCCCTCCTCAGTTCATTCTGATAGAGTTTTGGTAGTCTGGAACAATTACAAATTTATGTTTGTTTTGGGGAGCTCCACTTGGTGTCACGGTGAGATGTTGTGGCAAAGTTATTCCCATGTGTGGACTATCAAGTGGTGGCCTATAGTCAAAGGGGCGAGTAGACACTCGTGCAGCAAAGATCGATCATTGATTTTATTATTTGATTCTATTAATGGGGTATCTCGAAACAAGGTAAGTTTGATTTTGATATATTTCCATTAACAGAAAAGTTTAATAAGAACCTGGAAACAACATTCTCCTTCCCTTGATTTTTCCTGGGTTCAAGCATGTCTTTGCACCAAATTTTCCCTCTCACTAGCCGCTTCCTACTTGTTATCTTTAATTATTGCCATAATCTCCTCTTTCATAAAATGGACAATTCCACTTTATGAATTTTCTTCACATCACCACGTCTTCCTTTAATCACCACGCGTCTCCCTCTAATCACCAATGCACCCACTTTGAATGTGGCATTAAGTCTTTTTGTGTTGTTGGCTTGTGACTCGAGAATAATGGTTTTATTGTAACAAGTTTATTTGGTTAAGTTTCCTAGTTTTCATTTGTATCAAGGTTGATACTTGATACTAATATGTTTAGATCACATGGTGTTGTCTTTACTAGGCCATGATGTTTAGAACTTTTGTCGTGGTTTTGTAGGCAACATTTTTTGGAATTTCTGCAAGGGATGTTAGCCAACAATTTTGAAAAGCTTGTTCAGTGTAACACACGTCTTAGTTGCGTAAGCTAGCAACCTGAGATAATATCGGATTCACCTCATTTTGATAGAGGACATGCAAATTTTGAGAACCTTTTAATTGAAGGGAGCACAGGCTCTGAAACTGATTCCAAGGGCCAAGAAATTGCGATCAGATAAAATTGGATGGACTTCGCACTTCTATGTCTGTGAGTGATTTTATTGGCTAGATTGAACATTGCCTTTCCGAACAAATAACTTGTGGGGATCCATCCTTTTGTGATGGAAGACCAAGATTTAAGGAAATGCCGGAGGAATTCATTGTTTATACTTAATGTCACATCTTTAGTTTCATTTTGAAAAATTGATCATGCACTGAAAATTGATTTTAAATACTTTTAGATTGGTACAATCTGGTCTAATTGTTTTTATACGCTAATGAACTATTTCTGTGTGATGAAACTTAGAAGTTTGGTAGGTTAGGGGTGGAGAACCAAATTATGCTTCTTTCTTGCAACATGTAGGAATGACAATTTTGCATCTCCTTGTTTCAGGCTTGTAGTAGGGTCTCGAGTTATTGGGTCCTTCATCATGCCTTTTGGTAAATGCTCCTACTATTCAAAGGTAATATGGCTTAGTACTCCACTTTATATTACATGAATCCTTGTTCACCCCTTGATGTTATATCCAAATGGTATGCAAGGCCATGATGATCTATATGAAGATTTCTATGCATATAACAGGCAAAAGGAACCCTCTATGATGGTGAAACTAGACTTTTTCTTCAAAATAGTGGTTAGTATCATTTAGCTATTATTTCAAGCCTGGCTATGGAATAGATAGTATCAAAAGCCTAGCAATTTGACTTTCTTTGTCATATTTTCTTTATCATAGCAACATCATCATGAGACATGTTATTACTTAATAGTATTCACATAATACTAATCCTGAAGCTTGTTAGGGAGGAAGAGTACACCATAATGGTAACAATGAAGACTAAGGATATGAATTTTTGATCATGTTTGGGAGTTATATGGAGCAAAACAATGATATTATTAGGCTATGGAGGCCGATATGATTTTGGTAATTTTCCATCCATGCTACTATTCTATTTTGTAGTGTTTCTTCCATTGTATTGTTGATGAATGACTTAGTGTCTCATATAAGAAGGAATCAATTTGGATCTCAGAAGAACAAATGTTGGCAAAAGAGCTTGTTGCTTACTACTTGGAGAGGAAAATAATAGGTCGTTCAATAGATCTTGATATCATTGCTGAAGTTGATTTATACAAGTGTGAACCTTGGGATTTGCAAGGTATTTACTCTGATATCATTACATACATATCAGCATTTAGCAAGCTATGATTTTTTTTTTCTGTCATTGAAATTTTTCATGGGTTAACTAAACTAACATTACTGTCACAAACGAAATTGCGACAAGACGACAAACCAAAAATAAAATTTTAAAAAGAGGTTTGGAGTCGCCACCATAGTTATTATAGGAAACTATGGAAAACCATATAAAGGAGCAAGGTCTACGAAAATAGAGTTTGGGGGTACGGGAGTTAATTACGTGTGGGGAAGGTGTTAGCACCCTACAATGCACATCCTAAGACGGTACCTTTAATTAAAATACAAAGTGATGTGGTCTCCTCTAAATGTTTATTTTCCAAAAAAAAAAAGAAATAAATAAAAATAAATAAAAGATGACAAAGAAAAACAAAGGGAACAAAAAAGATTTTTGTTTTTTGGGCCCGATAAGGATTACTCCTTGCTCTTACGTATCTCCATTCATAATGGAGAATCAGGGTCACTTAGTTCTTTATGAAAAACTTTTTGAAAAAAAAACAATTTATTCGAAGATATTGATATCACTCTTTTTTTAATATTTGAAAATTTTGTATATTATTTATAGTAATCTTATAGAAGAGTGAAGGTATTAAGTACTAAGACGACGCGAATGATCACACAGACACTTATACATTTTAAAAGTTAAAAGGGTATTTAAATTATTTATTTGTTATTACTTCCTTTAAAGAAAAGCTTCCGAAATAAGACATGATACCCAAAAAACTGTGACTATTATATATCCATAATTTATGAAAAAGTTAGGAAAATAAATAAATAAAAGATTAGGAAATAACGTTTAGGATTAAACATATTATTTTATTATAAAAAGTTTTAAAACACTTAATATGAAAAATATGGCACAACATATTCATACAATGTTAAAACATGATATCTCTCACTTATTCATGCAACAACATTCACAACCCAATGCAATCAACAAACATTAATTATAAAACAAATGAACCCAAAAATGCATGACAGTAATGCTTTTTCCATATCAAAAAGAAATAGTGAAAACATCAAATTCAACCAAGATCATAACCAAATCTCAAGAAAAATTGCATTAAACAACAAAAAATTTTGTGAACATGAATGGGAGATCAGATTTACAATAGTTGCGTTGGAACACCAAGAAGCACGTGGGGGTGGCGATCGAAGGTGAATGGGTCTTTTATATGTGAGGGTTAAAAGAAATTGGGTGCTTAGGGTGAGAGAGGTCTTTAGAATTCTGAGAGAGAAAAAAATGTTACTCTTTTGCTTGATGAGTTTATATACACAACATTATAAATCTAATGTAATCTCGTAATAAAGTCAGTCTTGATTACAAAGAAATTTAAAAGGCAAGAAATGGTCTTAAAATTATCACATTATGGGAATCAAATCACAGAAAAATCAGAGCACAAAATCAAACGTTATCAGGATCAATGAATTATAATTAGAAAAAATATATTCTTGAGAAACATATTACTATTTTCCTAATCTGGAAAAGGAGGTGTCATAAAATCATAGCATAAAATCAGATTTAATGATTCTAAATATTAGAAAAAATTTTGTTTCGAATTATTAGACTAACTTCTTTATCTGGAACAGAAACGACAAAGCATAGAGTGGGGGTGAGAATATAAAATTTTGGGTTGCCATTAGTTGCAAGAAAAAACGGTGTGGGTGTACAGAGTATTTTGGGCTAAAATAGAAACAAAGCCTAAAAAGAAAATACATAAAAGATTAAAACAATCTCTTTTTTTTTCTTTTTATTTATTTAATATTATTATTATTATCCTATTATTATTATTTAGACAAAGAAAAACCAAAGAAAAAAACTTATTTACTTTTTTTTTTGAAAATTAAATTATTATTATTTATTCTATTATTTATTTAGCCGGACGAAATTGGGTGTTGACAATTACATGTTCACTTCCATGAATATCGCTTGATTAAATCAGTGCCTGGTGTTGCTCTTTCATCTTTGGAGGTATTATTACAACATCATATGACACTCTATTTTCTTCATCAACAAAATGAAATGTTATTGAAAATTTATGTAGCATTTACAAGAGACTCTCAAAGTTGCACACAATGCCTATTTAAGCTTTATATTCAGTTTATCCACCAACATCTTATCCCACTAGTCACTATACTTTCTATCTTCATCAGTCTTCTCTATTTTCTTTTCTTTCTAATTTAGATGGAACGTATTTCTGGGGTATTAGCTTCATTATGAATTTTGAGGCACTAGTGCAGGGAAGGGAAATGATAGCAGTTATTTCCAGCTTTTGACTTCGGGTCCGCAACCGAGGCATATATGGCTGAGGTAAAAAGGTAGTATTTTATGCCTCGGTTACAACCCGAGGCATATTTAATATTTACTGCCTCGGTTTTCTCATAACCGAGGCCTAATGAGTATCAGAAATTCAAAAAATAAAAAAAAATTAATATACTTTCTACCTCGCGTCTGTTTTAACCGCGACAGAAAGTTAACTTTACTGCCTCGGGTCTGGTTTAACCGAGGCATATGGCCATTGAAAAAATATAAATAAATAAAAATTTGAATAATCTTCTGCCTCGGTTTTGGTTACAACCGAGGCATAAAGGTACTTTTTTTTTAATTCTGGTCCTATTTCATTCAAATCTAGCACATTTAACCTGCAAATTTTGAACCAGAAAACCATAACCAGCCAGAAACAATATCATATTACAATTGATGGACTCATTACAATACTTAAATACTATTCATATTGTAGCACTCATTACAATATCATATGCTTTCATAAACAAATATACTAAGTACTATTGTACATTTGAATAATGTACTTTGCCAAAGCTATCCTTAAATATTTGATGGACTTGACAAGGATTGATGTACTGGTACCAAATCTCTGCACATAAGAGAATAATTTAAATTAGTATATAAACTAAGACAAAATTGCATATAAGTATTTCATATAGTGAAATTATTACCGTTTCCCAACCACTTGTAAATTACACTACAATGAATGCACATTTATAAGTAATTGATGAAGAAAAGAAATTGAATAATTATAATAATTTAGACCAAAATAGCAAACCTTGAGGCTCAACCTTGCTAGTCTTTTTGTCATAGCAGTTGATTTCCCTAACAACATGCTATGCGTAGCGATTGAACTATGAAAAAGGTAAGGTGTTAAGATACAATTATATAAGAAAGAAAGTTCATAAAATTGAGGTTCTTACCAATCTATAACTTATTTAAACTCCACTTCATCATCACTTCTACCTTCAAAACGTTGCGCAAATTGTATAAATTCTTCTACTCCTTTCTCATACTCAACACTGATGCGTGGCAAGTAAATCCAGTCTCGATCCATACGTTTATATACTGAAATTGTGTGAACAATTTCAGTAATCT
>Ga0209589_1003342_pt1 | contig 28071 bp, 27 predicted proteins | sample CowpeawhiteBW_FD_187525 | JGI IMG/M metagenome (GOLD analysis project Ga0209589, IMG submission 187525) | Root nodule microbial communities of legume samples collected from California USA - Cow pea white BW (SPAdes) (version 2) | ecosystem: Host-associated > Plants > Roots > Nodule | place: USA...
GGCAGTCACTGTTCATGGCCGTTAATGATTTAAACGGTGTTAGCAAAAAAGGACCCAATTGAACATAATTGACGAAAATTAGGACCTATTTGAACACAACACCAAAATTAGGACTTATTTGAAAAAATTTGACGAAAATTGGGACCAAAAAGGTATTTTAACCAAAAATAAAAAAAAAATTTATAAAAAAATTAAAAAAAATTAAAAAATCTAGAGGCTGACACGTGGCAAGGTAATTAACGGCGTTTGTGAAGACTTAACGGAGGGTACTACATTGATGCAATAATCAAAATTGGGTACTAAATTGAGACAAAGTTCAAAGTGGGTACCATTTTGAAATTTGCGAACCAAAATGGGTATGATATGAGTAATTAAACCTAAAATTAATGCTTTAAAAATTTCCGAAATTTTAACGATTAATTTAAATATCAATTTCTTTAAAAGTAATAGTAGATAAAATAAAGAGATAGAGAAGAGGAAATGACACAAATATTTATACTGGTTCAGATCAAAAGATCCTACGTCCAGTTGTTAATCTCTTCAAATAAAGAGATTAACTCAATCACTAACAAATATCATATTATAATCGGATAACAAAACAATAAGGAAAGAAAACACCTCTCTTGAAGAAACAAGAGATGAACACCTTTCTCTGAATCACACAAAGAACCTTGACCTTAGCTTTCCTAGCAACAACAACAACACTCAATCTCCTAGAAGACCTCTCAAGAAAAGTTATCTCTCTACCCACACTAGGTTTTTCAAAGCTCTTTTGAGAACACTCAGAGAACTCTCTTTGCAGTCACAACACTTAGCACTCTAGCTTCTAAAAAAGGCAAGTTCGAAGTAACTCGGATGTTCCTTAAATATGGGTTCCAAAAATTAGGTCAAAAATTGAACAGTCACGTTCAAACTGACAGGGATAATCAATTATCAGTGTATTTTCTAAAAACAAAACTTTGAGCAGATAATCGATTATTAGAGGTGATAATCGATTATTCTAGTGTTTTTCTGAAAAATTGGACTTAGCTCAGGATAATCGATTATCCTAAGTGATAATCGATTATCACATTGGTTTTTCGAGAAATACTAGAATTTTGATCTTACTTTTGATTCTAATCTATTCTAAGTACAATTTACAAGATAACTTTAAACATAACAACACATGTTATTCATATTGACTTCCAGAAGGTTTTAGGCTTCTTTTATCATCATCAAAATCTTGCTTCAGTATTTGACTTGTCTTTTGCTTTTGCCAACAATCTCCCCCTTTTTGATGATGATTAAAACAATATGTTTAAGGTATCTGCAATCAGAAATCTCACAAGTAGATTTGTTAGTAGCACTTTTTATTTAAACTTTTTCTCCCCCTGTTTTGATCATTTGAAAAAAGTTTAAGAGAAAAGCTCCCCCTCAATTAGAAAATGGTAAATAAAATGCACTTTTATTAAGAAATCAAACATTTTACAATAGCAATAAAAATAATAACAATGATACAAACACCTAAAATTCTAGACTCATGTCATAATCTTCATCATATTTGTCAAATTTATTTTCTAGATTACAAATCCTAGAATCTAGTCCTCTAAGTAAGCTAATGACCTCTTCATGTCGGGTAGTGGAGATGAGAAAGAATTCCTCAAGTCTTTGGTTTAAGTTTAAAATGTGATCCTCTAGAGAAGAGGATGGACCACCAACCCCACTCGATGAGCCAATATTGGTGTCAACAGGATGAATGTGAGTAGTGGGAGGTTTTCTTCTTCTTCATTTTCAGAGGGAGGCAGGTCATCCTTGTGAATGTAAGTATTCACAAAAGGAATAAATTTCATTTGTTTCAAGGAATATTTTGCAATTTTGTTTGCATCAGTGGTTTGATGAGATTGTTCATCAGAAATGTTGACGCCTTTGTACTCACAAATGTGAGAGATAAGTAGAGAATATGGGAGTGGATATTGACGCAGTCGCTTGGCTTTGAGCATTGTGTCAAGAATAATGCTTGCCCAATGGATACGAATGTGATCGAGCATAGCATAGATAAGCATGAGATCAACTTCACTGCTCTGTGCATGATTTATACCACGTGGAGATAAAATCCAGACAATGAGATAGTGAAGAACATGCTCATCAACTTTGAGAGGGTCTGCTAGCAATTGTCTACCACTACAAGAAAATCCTGATTTATCTACCGATTATTACATACAGATATAAATCCGTAGGTAAATTAATCATTATATACGGATATTACCTACCGATTATAATCTATATATAAATTCAACATTTATATAATATTTACCTACCGATTATAATCGGTAGATAATTTAAACTTACATACAGATGTTACCTACAAATGACTTCTCATCTCACTCTAACTATCTCGAGTATTTTCATTCCCTCCATCTTTATACTTACTATTTTCGTTCTCTACATCTTAATAATATTTCTCTCTCATTTTTTCGTTCTTTCCCGCCTCTCTTCCTAAAATCCCTAATTTTCTCCCAAACTCTCCAACATAACAACTCCTCCCATACCTCCTTTCCCACTCCTCTTCCTATAAACCCTAAATTTTTCCCAAAATCTTCCAACACAACAACTCTTTCCATACCTCACCGCCATTAGACTTCGATGTTGTCGTACTTGGCCTTACCACCACCATCGCGACACACCTCACCTATAGCTGAATCATGCCCTGCCGCACCTGAACCTCACCACAGGCATCGCACTTGAATCTCAAATATCGAAGTCAGTTATTGTCTTTCCTTCTTCCACTTTCCATTTCTGGTGACCTAGATTTTTTTCCTTCCCTCTATATTTTCCTCTATGTACAGATTCTTGGCTCCTCGATTCCCCTTTCCCTTAGGTTGCCTTGATAAAGTTGGAGGCTGGTATGTACGACGACAACGACATTGATTCCCTCGACAACGATTTCTACAGTGTATGATTTAGATCTTTTTTTTTGTTCATCTTGGTTATATTTCATTTCATTTGAGTATTTTTTCTGTCTTCTCAGTGTGTGTGAGTGTATGATGCCCTAGTCCTGTATTTTGGGCATTTGTTGTGTTGGGTTGAGATGTTTCTTATGAATCTTGTGGCCATGGCAGAGTATGAGGTTATAAGCCTTATAGGTTTTAGAATTGTTCAATTAGTTTTTAATTGATTTTATTTTTTTCTCTTTCTTAGGCTCTATTTGTATTTAATTATTTTTCTTCATTTACTTGCAGTATCTGTTTTGAAAATCATCCTCGGACTAGAACTAAAATGGCTTAATCTATTGAATCTCATACTGGGAAGGTGTTTCTTCTATGATATTACTCTAACCTTTTGTAGTAAAGGACAATATTTTTCAATGCAGCAAATTTTCAAGTGGTGGATTTTGATGTATTATTTATGCCTTGGGCATTGAATGGAATGCTTACTACAGTGTATAGAGATGGAGATAAAGAAAGTTGAAGAAAAGAAACAATCATTATTCTCCAAACATAACAATAGAAAACAATAGAGAGATTAGAACAATTGTTCTTAGATATTATGTTGATAGTTGGAATTTTTTTAATTAAGATGGTTGGATTGTATTATTGTTAAACTGAGATATGAACTTTGTAATAACAATTATTTGTATTAATGATATTTTTAATTATCCATTTCTCTATATTTATCATTTTAATTACTATTTTGTATTTTAATGTGGTTTATGATTGTGTAGGTACTGTAGAAAAATTTAATTTAATTAAATCGATTAAACACATTACCTACGGATCATGTCAGTAGGTAATTATCTACGGATCTGATCCGTAGGTAATTACCTACGGATATATCCATAGATAAGTTAGCTACGACCACTTTACCTACGGATTTTTATCAGTAGATAATCCGTAGGTAAAACTATTTTACCTACGGATTTTACGTGTTACCTACGGATTTTTGTTGTAGATAATTTCACTTTTTCTTGAGGCATGCCTATTTCTTGAGCAGGTCGTCTCAGGAATGATCTATAGGCAAATATTCTATTAAATCCTTCAATGCCAACAGTAAGTATTGGAGAGGTGCCATCATGAATGGGAAATTGAGCAACATTTTCCCAAATATCATCATTCAGAATGATGTCTACTCCTTTCACTTTTGTAAGCACCACCCCATCTCTGAATTTGTAGTTGTAGTAGAAGGCTCGTACCAGATCAGGATAGTAGGTACCCTGCATTTTTGTGAAGAATTTTACCCCTTGTTCAGTAAGCAATACAAGGATTGTAAAACGATGATTGATTAATCATTGAGATTTGATGAATTTTGGAGTGATAAGAGGTTTGTCTTTCCATAAAGTGATGAATTCAGATCTCTTTTCTTAATCTGAAATCCAACCTCCAATGGATGCAGTCCGAGATGTAGTTGAAGGTTGAGTGGCACGAGATGCAGTTCTTCTGCGGGTAGGAATCTTTCTCTGAGATGCTTCAGCCATTGTTCAAGTGGAGGAGAAGAGAAGCTTGAAGGCTTTTGAGAAAATGGAGGGTTCTTGAGTTCTGGATGGGTGAAAAGAGTGTAACAGTGACCGAAATGATTTGTATTTATAGGGAAGTGTCTCCAATGGCCAAATGCACGTACTTTAATGCAAATCTAGTTGTTACAGTGGCTAGTTTTTGAAATAATTTGGTCCAACAACGTGTAATAATCGATAATCTGAAAGTGATAATCGATTCTTGTTTCATCCAAAGAATTTGAGCACAACAGTTTCCAGCTGCTATGTATTGAGCCTCTGTAGTTGACAAAGCCACACAAGCTTATTTCTTGGAGTGCCAAGAAACTAATGAACTTCCTAAGAGGTGACAAGTACCACTGATACTTTTTCTATCTATTTTGCAACCACCATAGTCAGCGTCCGAATAGCCTATCAAACTAGGAGATGCTCTTGAAGGGTTCCAAAGTCCAAAGCATGCAGTTCCTTTTAGATATTTTAAGATTCTTTTTACAGTAGTAAGATGTGATTCTTTTGGATTGGCTTGAAAACGAGCACACACACATATAGATTGCATAATATCAGGTCTACTTGCAGTAAGATATAACAAAAAACCTATCATACCTCTAAACATAATCTGATTTACCTCTATTCCTGATTCGTCTTTGTTTGAATAGCAAGAGGTTCCCATAGGAGTACTTACTTCCCTAGCAATATCCATTCCAAATTTCTTAAGTACTTCTTTACAGTACTTAGATTGAGAAATGAAGGTTCCGATTTCCATTTGCATAATTTGTTGGCCCAAAAAGAATGTCAATTCACCCATCATTGACATTTCAAATTCTATTTGCATTATACTTGCAAAGCCCTTACATAGAGATTTATTAGTAGATCCAAATATGATATCATCTACATAAATTTAAATTAGTAAAATATGTTCACCTACTCTTTTAATAAACATGGTTAAATCAATTTTTCCTCTTTAAAAATTATTCTCTAACAAAAATGTGCTTAATCGTTCATACCAAGATCTAGGTGCTTGTTTTAATCCATACAATGCTTTATTCAATTTATAAATGTGATTAGGAAACTTATAATCTTCAAAGTGAGGTGGTTGTTCAACATACACATTTTCTTTAATAAATCCATTTAAGAAGGCACTTTTAACATCCATCTGATATAGTTTAAATTTCATGAGAGAAGCATAAGCAAGAAGTAAACATATAGCTTCTAACTTGGCAATTGAAGCATAGGTCTCATCATAATCTATACCTTCTTCTTGTCTGTATCCCTTTGCTACAAGTTTGGCTTTGTTCTTAGTGATGTTTCCATCTTCATCCAGCTTGTTTCGGAACACCCACTTTGTTCCTATGACTTGGTGTGAATCATCCCTAGGAATGAGTTCCCAAACTTCATTCCTTTCGAATTGATTCAACTCTTCTTGCATTGCAATACACCATTGATCATCTTGAAGAGCTTCTTCTACATTTTTGGGTTCTATCTATGAAACAAAAGCAACAATTATACATAAATTTGACATATTTCTAGTTACTACTCCCTTTGATATATATCCAATTACATTTTCCAAAGACGATCCTCTAGGTGATTTCCAGCTTTTGGCAAGATCTTCAAGTTCAGCCAGTGGGTTCTCATTTAGGTACATCTCATCAAGAGCTTCTTTAAGATATTCTTCATCACCTGCATTTGTTTTATTTAACTCAAGAGGATTGTCCTCAAGGTCCACAATTTCATCAAGGACAACATGCATGGATTCTTCTACATTCAAGGTTATTCTATTAAAAACTCTATAGGCTTTACCCAAATTTTATTTTCCATTATTTAGGACAAAACATTTGCATCCAAATATTTTTAAATGTGCTACATTAGGCTTTCTTCCTTTAAACAATTCATAGGGGGTAATTTTCAAGATTGGTCTAATAAGCATTCTATTTAGTACATAACAAGCAGTGCTCACATCATCAGCCCAAAAATATTTAGGCACTTCATATTCATTCAACATTGTGCGAGCTAGTTCCTCTAAGGATCTATTTTTCCTTTCTACAACTCCATTTTGTTGAGGAGTTCTAGGTGCAGAAAAATTATGCATAATGTCGTTTTCTTCACAAAATTTTTCAAACAATTCATTTTGAAATTGTCCACCATGATCACTTCTAAAAACTTTATTTTAAAGTCTTTTCAATTTTGAATTACTTTTGCAAATTTCTTAAAAGCTTTAAAAGCCTCACATTTTAATGTGAGAAAGAAAGTCCAAGTATATCTTGAGTAGTCATCAACAATAATAAGAGCATAGTAATTTCCCCCAAAGCTTTTTGTCCTTGAAGGACCAAACAAATCCATATGCAAAAGTTCTAAAGGCTTTGATGTAGAAATCACATTTTTTGAATGAAATGATGATTTTTTTGTTTTCCTTTTTGACATGCAGCACATAGTTTATCTTTTTCAAACTTATTTTTGTCAATCAAATTACTAATTCTTTAGAAATCAGTTTGTTTAACTGTTGCATATGAATATGAGCAGCTCGTTTATGCCACAACCATGGATTTTCTTCTTTAACAACCAAACAAGTTATATCACTTGTTGAAGCATTATCAAGATCAATCAAGTACATGTTATTATGTGTCATACCTTTCAAGGCTACTTCCTTAGAGTCCTTTTGATGAATGGTGCAGTAGTCACTCTCAAAAATAACTTTGAGTCCTTTATCACATAATTGGCTTATGTTGAGAATATTGTGCTTTAGTCCTTCCACAAATAGAACATCCTTGATCTCCAATGTATTTCCTCCACCAACATCACCCGTTCCAAGTATTGTTCCCTTGTTGTTATCCCCATATGTAACAAATCCTTGTTCCTTTCTTTTAAAGTTCTTAAACTTCCTTTTGTCTCTAGTCACGTGCCTTGAACAACCACTGTCAAGATACCACATTGATTTCCTAGATTTAGACGTCATCGGCAAAATAAGGAAATTATTCATTTAGGTCCCCAATAATTTGTTTGGGTCTTTGGGGTTAGAAGAAAAATATCTAACTATGAACAGGCACCCAATGATACTTCCCATTTGGAACACCAAAATGTTTAATATTGCATTTATTTGAAGTATGACCCTTTTTCATGCAATAAAAACAAGTAGCAGTACATGCATATGCATTAATAGAATGAGAAGTTCCTTTTTCTACCCAAACTCTACGAGTACTTTTAGTTTTGTTTTTCTTATTATAATTATGAGCATGCTTGTTCTTATTTGGATTTTTCTTAAGATCAAATTCTTCAGAATTTTTATTTTCCAAAGCATCTTCAAGATGTTTCTCCAAAATACATATATCAAACATGTAACTTTTACAGGAAGCACATTCGATAGTTTCTTTTTCTTTGTTTTCTAATATTGAAATTTTATTTTTCTAACTTTGAAGTCAGATTTTAATTTTCTATGAGCAGTATCCAATTTACTAGATTTAACAAGTAATTGTTGAAATGTATCATAAAGATCGTCATAGTCATTTTCATTACAAGTAGAGCTTACCTCACTGTCAGAATCATCATGATTAGCCATCAAACAGAGATTCACTTCTTCATTATCAGAATCACTGGAATTTGATGTGCTTGAGGCATTATCTTCCAATGCTATGTATGCTTTCTTCTTAAAAATTTTATGTCCTTCTTTTCTTCACTTTTCTTTGAATTTGGACAATCAGCTTTGACATGTCCAGTTTCTCCACATCCATAGTATTTGAAGTTTGAGGATGATCCTTGATTTTCCTTCTTGTTGCTCTTGAATTGATTTTTACCTTTGGCCTTCATGAATTTTGTAAACTTCTTAATCATGAGACTAAGGTTCTCATCGTCATCAAAATCTTTTTCTTCTTTTTGCTTTTCGCCTTTGACAACTTCAGTTTTGAATGCAATTCTTCCTTCTTCCAATATCTTCTTCTTCTTCATTTAATCTACCCAATTCAAGCTCATGCTCCCTTAGCTTTCCAAATAGTGCCGCCATTGTCATCGTTGCAAGATTTTTTGACTCAGTGATGGTCGTCACCTTTGGCTGCCAAGTCCTGTTCAAGGATTTCAGAATTTTTATATTCAATTCATTAGTGTCAAAAGTTTTACCTAGACCTGTGAGATGATTAACGATGTATGTGAATCATTTCTGCACATCGTAGATGGTTTATCCATGTTGCATCTGAAACATTTCGTATTCTTGGATTAAGGAGTTCTTGCGTGCCCTTTTTACGTCATTTGTTCCTTCATTAGTCACATATAAAATTTCCCACATATCTCTTGCACTGGTGCAGACTGAGATCTTGTAAAACTCATCAAGGGTTAAAGCAGATAAAATTATATTTCTAGCCTTTACATCGTACTAAGCTCGTCTATTCTCGTCTGCAGTCCATTGCGAGAATGACTTTGGTTTCTGCACACCATTTACAACATTAACAGGCACACATGGTCCATTTAACACTACATCCAAAATATATTTATCAACAGATTCTAGAAAAATTTGCATCCTAACTTTCCATAAAGGATAATTTTCACCAGTAAAAAGAGGAGGTCTATTGATAGACGCACCCTTGGCAAAAGTTTGATTTTGTCCAACCATTTTCGAAAATTTTGAAAAATTATCAAAGCAAGCTTTGATACCAATTGTTGGTATCCGCAGTGAAATGTTTGGCATTTGGACAAAAACCAAGAGGGGGGTGAATTGGTTTTAATTAATTAAATTAATACTTTAAAATTTTTCTGAAATTTTAACGATTAATTTAAATATCAATTCCTTTAAAAGCAATAGTAGATAAAATAAAGAGATAGAGAAGAGGAAATGACACAAATATTTATACTGGTTCAGATTAAAAGATCCTACATCCAGTTGTTAATCTCTTCAAAAGAACCTTGACCTTAGCTTTCCTAGCAACAACAGCAACACTCAATCTCCTAGAAGACCTCTCAGGAAAAGTTATTGCTCTACCCACACTAGGTTTTCAAAGCTCTTTTGAGAATAGTCAGAGAACTCTCTTTGCAGTCACAACACTTAGCACTCTAGCTTCTCAAGAGGGTAAGTTCGAAGTAACTTTGGTGTTCCTTAAATAGGGGTTCCAAAAATTTAGGTCAAAAACTAAACAATCACGTTCAAACTAACAATGTATTTTCTGGAAAAAAAAACTTTTAGTAGATAATCAATTATTAGAGGTGACAATCGATTATTCTAGTGCTTTTTCTGAAAAATTGGACTCAGCTCAGGATAATCGATTATGCTAAGTGATAATCGATTATTACATTGGTTTTTCAAGAAATACCATAATTTTGATCTTGCTGTTGATTCTAAACTATTCTAAGTACAATTTACAAGATAACTTTAAACATAACAACACATGTTCTTCATATTGACTTCCAAATGACTTTTAGGCTTCTTTTATCATCATCAAAATCTTACTTCAGTATTTTACTTGTCTTTTTCTTTTGCCAACAACTGCCGCTTGAGCTCTCGCCTAGGCGGAATGAGCTCGCCTACACGAGAGACCTTTCTCGCCTGAGCGAGGGCTTCCAGCCTCGAGCTAGAACTGGGTGAGGACATGATCAATTGTTGTTTTCTCCTTTATTCTTGGTTGATGGTCACATGTTTGATTGAATTATTGTGTTGAAGAATGACTGGGGTGTTTATGCATGTATTAGATGGTTTATAGGCTGGATTTGATGAGTTTAGTATGATCTTTCGTATGGAACATGATTGGATGGTTAGTTATGTATATTGGCATGGGATTGGTATGCATGATAATTCTATGTTGGGTGGGTGATGCATGATTATGGAATGGTCAAGACGTAATTCCACAAAGGTTTCGTGGTGGTGCCTCATGGTCAGGACGTAATTCCATGACCCTTTTGGTGGGAACTCATGGTGGTGCCTCATGATTTAGGACGTAATTCCATGACCCTTTTGGTGGGAGCTCATGGTGGTGCCTCATGGTTTAGGATGTAATTCCATGACCCTTTTGGTGGGAGCTCATGGTGGTAGCCTAAGGGGCTGAAAAACAACTCCATAATGGCCTTAAATGACAATTATCATTAGCATTAAACCCAATTTTTGTTTTGATAATTAATCCCCATTAAGATTTAATTAAAAGGCAATTTGGAGGTGAGAAAAGGGTTTTTCTTGGCCTCTGATTGTATTGCACGTAGGGTGAGAGAAATCAGAGTGAAGAGAGTGTGTTCAATGAATCATTGAGGCAGATTTGAGGAGGACTAAGGGAGGCTATTGAAAGCAAGTGGGAATCTAGAGCCATTAAAGTTTTTAAGCAAAAGGATCCAGGTTAGGGGAGTTTTAATGGTTAGTTTTATGTTTAAGAAATGATTGCATGAAATGTATGTTGAATTGAACGCGTATGCTTGGCCTATTTTGAAAAATTTTGGGTTTCTAGAAATTTTCCAGAAACTGCCTAGCGGGTCGGTCATGGCCGTCATGAGATTCATCCCAGTACAATGTATTATGGGTTTCCAAAAAAGAACCGCCTGGCGGTCAATTCTCAATCGCCAGGCAACACGTGTTATTTTATTCAGTTTTCTAGGTTTCTATTGAGCTGCCTGGTGGTGATGAACTACCGCCAGGCGATGCGAGTCATTATGGCTCGATTTTGATGTTTTGATGTGTTTGGGTTGATTCTGAATTGGGGAATCTAGGGTTCTATAGATTGTTCATTAATTGAGTGTGTTATATTGTTGAGTTCCATGAGATTGGAGGTTAAAATTAATGAAATTGCTATGAAAGCTAGTTTATGATTGAAATTCTCGGATTTGATTGTACCACAAAATAATGGATGTGGTTTGGTTACAAATTATTATCATATGGAGTGAGATTGAGTGGGAATTGATGGAGATCAGCGAGCAAGTGGAAACTGGGAAAAATTGGGGTTTTCAGATGCATGAATTTCTAGAAAAATGTCTAGAATTCTATGCACCGCCTGGCGGCACTTGCATAGCCGCCAGGCGATGGGTGCCAGAGTAGAAGAAGAGTGGCTGTCAGGTTGTGAGCCATACTGGTGAGATTGGGTCCTTGTGGAAGTTAAAATTTCATGAATTCTATTACGAGTCTGGGCAGGGACTTAGGATGGTATAATGATGAATCGGTGGTAGGAATTAACATGGAATTAATTTTAGAAATGTGGAGGATCATGATAATAACTATATGGCAGTAGAGATGAATAAAGTAGAGTCTCGTGGGATTAAAACTGGAGTGGGCAAGGGATATAGCCATAGGTTGAACACACAGGACTTGGCCTTAATGATTGGTTGGGGGTTTATGTAAGTTAGTAGAAAATGTTGGCAGAAAAGTGGTATGACAGTGGATGGCACACTCTGAAATAGGAAGTGTGAACTTGTGAACTCATTGGGGTTATGAAAATCAAATTGGTAAACTAGAATAGAGAGAGAAACATAGCTAAGTAACTAATCTTGTGGTTTTGGACCAAATCCATTTGAGTATGAATGGTATAGATGTGAACCAACTGAATTGGGGTGGAAATGTTGTAGATTATAGGTCCAAGTTTGGGCTGCAAGCTGTTGAGAGTGCTTAAAATTTAGTATTGCGCGATGTACTGGTGTGGCGCTTGGCAGAAGTATTACAACCGCCAGGCGACAACTAGGAAACAGTGGGGTCCTGGTGCGAGTGGTGCCTGGCGGAGAGGGAGGTTCCACCAGGCGATAGCGACAGAATTAGAGGGCTCCTGGAGTGCGTGCACCTGACGGTGTGGGCTGTCCCGCCAGGCGGTGTTTGGACCGTTGGTGGTTCTGAGGCGCTTGGTGTCAGGCAGTACGCATCGCCCGCCAGGCGATGTCTGCAGCGTTGGTGCTTGGCGGTACGCGTTCCTCACCAGGCGGTCTAGAAGCGGCTCCGCCCGACGGTACGTGTCCCCCGCCAAGCGATTGCTACTGCAGCAGTATTAGAGTTTTGATGTTTGGGATTGCTGGTGTTCCTTGAGTTGAGCTCGGAACGTATCCCTTGAGTTGACCTCGGGATAAGGGTTAAGCACGTGGCATTCCTCAAGTTGAGCTCGGAATGACATCCCTCGAGTTCAGCTCGGGATGGCGGGTGAACACGAAGAACCCTTGAGTTGAGCTGGTGTTGGCGAGTGTTGCCGGTGTGAGTGTGCTGGTTGTGGCCAGTACGAATGGGTCTAGATAGATTGCCCTCCTCAGTATTTAGCTGATGAGTTTGGTAGTCTTGGGACATTGCGAACTATGTTCGTATTTGGTAACCCCACCTGACGTTATGGTGTATGATCTGTAGCAATGGTTTCCCACACGTGCTCTATCGGTTGTGGCTGATAGGTATGGCAACAAGTCATCTTGAGGTAATCACTAGAAGATGTAGAACACGATTCACATGGTTGTGGCCATGTGGTATGAAATCAAAGGGTGCAATTCTTTTGAAGTGATTGTGTTGCATATGTAAATGTGTTGTATATGTGTATGCATTTTTATATGTTTTATCTGTTAAGCTCACCCTATCTGCTTGTGTTTGGCGATGATCGTGTACGCGGTACACGTAAGCAGATGATGTTATTGTAGGTGGTTCTGGTGAGGCTTAGCTTCGGAGCGAGGATAGCTTGGGAGTTTTATGTTTTATGATTTTGGAATAAATTGTAAACACCTATGGATGTTTTTATCATAATCTAGTTTTGTAAATTATGGATTTCGTACTCTTTATTTATTTAATAAAGTTTTAAATTTCTCGCGCTTTTGGGAAATGAGGTTTTATTAAATGCAACGTAATTAATATTATCTCTACTTTATTATTTAGATCTGTAATATCCGGTTTAGATGTTACATTTAAGACTTAATTTCATGACCTTTTTGGTGGGAGCTCATGGTGGTGCCTCATGGTTTAGGACGTAATTCCATGACCCTTTTGGTGGGAGCTCAGGGTGGTGCCTTATGGTTTAGGACGTAATTCCATGACTCTCTTGGTAAGGTTTCGTGGTGGTGCCTCATTAGATGTATCCAGATATTTGAGTCTTAAAGTCTTGCTTTGTTGCTACCACATGCTTGGTTGGTTTTTGTATTCTTGACCTTTAAATTGCATGCTCAATTGTATGTTCAAAACATTTTTACTCTAGTTTACCCTTTTTGTTTGCTTGTGTGTCTCGTGTGTGGTTCTCTCTTTTTGTGATGATCATTAATGTATTGATGTGAGCAGATGTAGGAAATTCTTGTGATCGTAGTGGTGATAGGGATGCTGCAGCTTAGTGGGACGTGGTTTAGTGTTGGGCCGCTGTCGAGCCCACGTTGAAGAGTTATTATTACATTGTAATCTCTTGCTCATGAGCAAGCTTTTGGTCATCTGTTGATACACTTGTATTTGGTTCCTGGCATCGTGTAGCGCCTCGTTTTTCTTCTGGTATATTGGGGTGATTGTATTATCCTTTATACTTTAAGTCCCATAACCTTGGATATTATAAGATGTACGATATTTTATTTGAATAGATTTATCTATTAAAATGGGACATTACAGAGAGTTTGTGGCAAACTTAATTGAGATGCAAAATTATGAATTTTTGAGAGTCATATTACAACATAGGATATTATGAGTCATATAATTACAGTATGAAATATTATGAGTGTTTAGAATTTTTAGAATTTGTGAAAATATGACAGATATAAGATATATGATATATATAAGAGATATATTATAAGATAATAAACTTGTTATTTTATTTTATTCATACCCTCTCTATTTATATATATATATATATATATATATATATATATATATATATATATATATATATATATATATATATATATATATATATATATATAACATAATATAAATTCAAATGACTTCAACTTCACGTGATTTTTACTAAAAGTAAAGTCACAAATTTATTGATATGAGAATTTTTCTTTTCTTAATGTGAATTTACACGAGATGCAAAATTAAATGAGTGCGGACTTAAGCAAATGTTGACTGTATTTTGGGTGTGTGATAAACAAAATAAATAATTTAAATACAAATAATAATTTAGTTTAAATATATGCAATATTAGTATCGTGTGTAGAAATTCGTCAGAGCAATAATAAATATAGAATCACGACGATAAAAAGACTAATCGAGTTTTTTATACTTTATTATATAACCTTTCAAAAAGACATTTCATGACTTTTGGTCGCCGGATAGAATCCTTAAACAGGGTTCATATATACCTTGTGTAGATGAACACATACTTTTATTAAAGAAGAAATCAATGTAATAACACATTCTATTTACAACTTTTTTTTTATGAATTGCAAACGCATCTAGAAATTTTGGAGGATTATGATATTGAGGATTTGGATGGAAATTGAAGAAGTGTAGAGAGTTTAACAGTAGTAGTAACTTAGAAAAAGCAGTTGGATTGTTTTGGTGAAAAGTTAGCACTAGTAACGACGCAGAAAGAATGCAATTGCTGAAGATCCTTGGCGTGAGCCTATACCTTAGTGGAGGGTCATGAGCTTGTCCCATCATTCAAATAAATAAAGATAGAATATGTACCTCTTCCACTATCATTATCATTATAATCATATCTAACTATTTCTCTTCTAATAATGTCACTCTCCTTCATCAGATATTAACGCAAGATTCTGTATAAAATACTTCATTTTGAATTGTATTAAAGATTAACATCACTTAAAAATCACATTCATGTTATAAACAACTCCCAACTTAAAAATTTCAACGTCCTCTTTTCACTACTTCGAAGGACAAATAAAGAAAGCCACCAGAGAAACGAAATTCTCTTTCTTTGGTAAGTGGTGGATGAAGTGATGTATATATATTGTTGTTGAACACAACAACTTTAGAAGTTTTGATTTTGCACATCATGTGAGGAAGTTTGTGAATGTTAGGGGATAAAGGTACGTAGTAGCAGAGAGAAACATGAGTATACCACAAGCAGCTGCTGCTGCTGCTTCTGCTTCTGCTTCTGCTGCAAGCAGTCCTCCTCCACATCTGTATCCACAGGAGTTACAGCTTAAGCTTTACCAAGCCTTCATATTCTCAATTCCTATACTCTTCTCCATCATTCTCTTTCTCTTGTTTTACTTGTTCTACCTCAAGAGAAGGGCTTCCTCTTCTCCTTATTTGCTTCCAAGGACCATTCCCATTAATCCACCAACCACCACTCCCTATCATTCATCAGTAAGTAACAAAATCATTATTATAAATGCTTTTTACTAGATGTCTTTGCTTGCTTCTTCTACTGCATAATCCTTTCTATATCATCAATTAAATTATCCAATATTCCACAGCCCTGTCAATTCCTCGATAAGCTTCCAAGGGTTTTATTTGATGAGGATTTGCTAGCAAGAGATTCCTTGTAAGTAAATCTTTTTTATTTTATTTTTTTGTTTGAACTTTTAGATGTACTGTTGTTGCTATTTCAATTCTGTTTTTATCCTCTTTCTTGGTAATGAGATTAATATATGCTCTCATCTTTATCCATTACCCAAGGGATTCTCTACTGTGTGCAATTTGGATGTGTTCATATTGTAATTTCATCTCTCATAACATTATTCTCAAAGAAGGAATGTGGTTCTTGCAAATCTGAAAAAAAAAATGTCCAAAAGTTCACTGATTATTTAGAATATTTAGTGGCATCCACTAATTTTGATGAAAAAGTGGTAGGTACATGGAAAGAAAGCAGAGAGATAAGTAGAATATTTGAAGAACTGTTGTCCGTTTTTTTCCTTTTCTTCTGCTAAAAAGGAAAATTGAGCACGTGTAAGCCCAACCAAAATCTCAACGATTGGTACTGGTCATATTTCGTGTGAGGGAATTTTCAGTAGATAAAGTGGTGGAAAGCACTTTGTAAACTGTGTGTAGGATTGATTCCATTGTTAGTAGAGTAAATAAATGCAGTGAGTGATGATGTCCAATGACAGCAACAGTTAACAGGAAGAGATGATTTTGAAACAGGTGTTGTGTTTGTTTGGGGGAGTTTGAGGTGAAGGAAGAGGTGGTGCAGATTCCTTATTGCAAGCACGTGTTCCACTTGGATTGCATACATCACTGGCTCCAATCAAACTCCACTTGTCCACTTTGTAGATGTTCCATCATCCCCACTACTACCAAGTTCATCAATCCAGCACCGTCTATTAATATTATATCAGACCCACCCCAGCATGCTGCTATCTTTTCAGACTCTCCATCATTCCCACCTCACTCACAACATCATCATCAACTTCCTGCTTCCTCAAATTCTCCTAATTTCCCCAGGGAATGATCATACATATATACCTTCATTATCAATCATAGTAATCCACCGTTTTATTCTCTTTCTCATCATCTTTCTGGAAATTGCCTACTGAATCCCCATTGGGGGGCAATGGAGAAACTGTTAAAACTGTAACTAATTGTTCAGAGAAGCAATCAATCATTCGCTACTACTTTATTTGTTTCTTGTCAATTTGCCTTTTACTACTACATCTTGTTCTTTGTGTGTGTGTGTATATGTTACTGTCTTGTCGTCACTTTCCTGAGTCCTAGGTTGCCATAATGAACATATATAAATATGATTTTTGAGGCCTGAACTTCTTGAGCTCAATCTTGGTACTTGGTACAAATGCAATGATTCATGTTGGTCTTCAAAGGGAGTCAAAGATTTACCATGGGGAAATCAATGAAGGTTTTTTGAATAAATTATATAGAATGAGTCCAAATATAGGGTCCCAAGAAGGTGAAAAGCTTTTACTTTTGGGCATGGAAAAAGAAAAGGGAAAAGGGAAAAGGTCCCAACAATAGAATAATAAAAATAAACACGTTCATTATAACACTTTATGTTACTCTATTTTTACACAAATCATTGAGACCTTATATTTATATTTTAACTCTCACTTTTCCTTATATGTATATATTCCCGCATCATCTTTTTTTGATGAAAAGAGCAACTTTTATATTTATTTCAATGGTATAAGAGAAGAGGCACGGTAGGAATAGTATGTAATAAAAAAGTATATATATACTCTTTCTTTAAAATATAAATGATATTTTATCTTAACTTTTTATCATTAGTATCCCTTAGTTCACAATCTAGCGTGGTTTTGTTTTGGAATATAAAATGACTCAAACTAAAAAAATAATTATTTGTAGTTTGGTTATGTTGAAATTAATTACGTAATCTTTACTAGATCAAACTTTTGCGATTTTTTGTTTTTCTATTAACAAAAGCATAACGGCCCACTGTGAAAGTAAATGAGGTTAAATATATTTTTAAATCTTAAACTTTAATGGAAGATTGAAGTTTGTCTATGTCTCAAAGTTTGGTCTTCATTTTATATTAAAAGTTAATTTGTTTGATGTGTCAAATGACGTTTCAAACTATCCAACAAATTGAACCTTTAAAGTTGGAGAGGCAATCGTGAATGTAGATCTTTAACCTCATCAACCATCACACATGTCTAGTCTGGTTGTAGAGGAACAACATGGATGGTTGACCCTCCTTCCAGCATTTGTCTTGTTAGTACCTGATGGCATACACCCTATCCATGACCAAGCACATTCAAGAAAAGTTAGATGCATATATGCAAGGTGAAGCAAAACTCTTTTATTTTTAAGCCATAATGGAGCACCTCTAGTAGATTAGGAATATTTAGGCCTTGTATTAAGGGTCAAGTGGTGTAGGATTTCCTCTTAGGCCTTGTATCATGGGCCAAGTAGTATAGGATTTTTAGTCAAATTTACCAATTTGCACCTATATTATGTTAATCTTGGGTAGTTTAAGTTTTTATCCCAACTTGGTGGACTAGGCATCATGGAGGGCATACCACATTAGGAGAAGTGACCAAGTGTCATGATTCTAGTGGATGAGCTTTTTCTAGAGTAGTGGTCACATGGCACTCTAGGAGTGGAAAGCTTTTTTGAAAGTTAGTGACCACATGTCCTCCTCTCCTTCACCAAGATAGAATTTTTTAGGATTTTGGTCTACTTTGGAGACACCTCCCTCTATAAATAAAGGTGTCCCCCCTTATTAAACCACTTTGAGATATGTAATGAAATGCTGCCAAAATTTTATGACATCATACTTGTCTCATAAGTCGAGACTAGAGCATACCATGCGGTGTCCTATAGCCACCCTTCTCTAGAGTTGGCTCAACGTCTCAAGAGAACTATGAAACAACTACATCCCACCACAACATCATCTAAATCGAGACACTTCTTCACTTTCCCCATTACTTCCATGTCAACCACCCACTCATAGACTCATCTTCATGCTTTGACCCAACCTAGCTTTAGGAGGAGCCAATCACTACCAATCACTACCAAACACAGGGAATCTTTATCGAAATATAACTCATGTTAAATTACTTGTTTAGCATGATCCACAACAAAACATGAGCCTTTCGTGCTGACTCAATGTCAATCAGGAACTTCATTGGCTTCTACATGAGTCGGTTGCTTATTCCTAAGTATGGACTTAAGCCTTTCTTCAAACTTCTCCTCTAGAGATGACCTTATTTTAGTGTTCATTAATTCTACTTTTCTTCCTACTACATCTTCATCTTCCTCATGGCATCCTGTCTTAAGGATTTAGTAGTCTGTTGTATTGGACTGAAGTAATCTCAAAGTTCCCATGACTTAGTAGTGTCGTGTACACAACTTAGTGCTCAGGTCTTCCAATCGCCGCAATAAGTATATCGTTGTGGCCATATGGAACAAATGAACCCTGAGTTGCTTGCCTAACTAACGAATTATGCAAACACATATTCAAGTTTAATCATAAACATAGCCACAATGAAATTTGATTTTGGATTTAAGGTTTGTGTTAGTTTTGAAATGGTGATTTTAGCCAAGAAGGGGGGGAGGGGGGTTGAATTGGCTTTATAAAACTTTTTCGAAAGGTTAAACCTCTTTTCAATTGAATCTAATGGACTGGAAAGTTTGGATGTAAATGCAGCAGACTAGTACACTTTCAGTCGATTAAAATATAAATCAACAGACAAATTTGTTCTTGAAGCTATAAAACAGTCGATTAAAAAGACAAATCAGTCGGCTAAAATAATGGAGATTTATGCAGAATGCAAAATTCGCGAATTCAACTCAAACAACAATCTTTTACATACAAGACTTGTTCCAAACAATGTTTTTAACAAGTATACAACCTCAAATTACACAAGAACGCATTAAATCACACCAAAGATCAAATTACTTAGTTTTCTTGAGTTTTTAAAGCGTTTCAAAGAGAGTGAATAAGGGAAAGAGAAAAGCACAGTTGTTTTTATACTAGTTCACTCAATCACATAGCTAGATCTAGTTTACCAGGACAACCTGAGCCTGGTTTCCACTAAATTCAAAAGTTTTACAAATCACATACCAAGATTACACTTTTGAACAAAGAAACTCACAAGATTTTTGACTCACACAAAAATCTAGATACACACCTTGCAAGAATCACACTTACAGACCTGAAATCACATAAGGTAAACCAACCAGAGGCACAAGAACATCCAAACCTGATGGTGGCTATCCCTAGCCAACTATACATGTGTTCTTCAAGCTACACAAGTTGGAGCTGTGTATTGTAGAGAGAGTGCTTTCCAGAGATGAATGACAAAGTTTCGTGCTAAAAGCTTAGATTTGCACCTCTGTTCGTGAAAACACAACTTATATAGTCTGGTTTAAGTGAAAACTGTAACGTCCTAGCCGGAAATTACTTATTAAAATAAATAAGGATATAAATAAAATAACAACCGCATTTATTTATCATCAATTCCCAAAAACGCGAGAAAATTTAAATTTAGATAACCAACGCGCCATTACAATTAATAAAAAGATGAGTCGCATCATTCATATTACTATCAAAAGTGTCTAAAAATTATTACAAGTAAATCCTTAGACAACATAGTAACTAGTAATAAAATCCCAGAGATATCCCCACTCCGTCTCTAAGCATCTCCCTGCTCACCTGCATCAACATCTGCTCCCATGTAACACGTTACATGATCATCGCCACACACACACAGATAGGGTGAGCTCATTTAAATAAAATCAACAATATAATATTTAATACCATATTAACAAATGTAAACCCAGAATAGTGCACTTTCCCCCTTTTTCCTTTCATCATTTTACTTCCAACACTTGCCTTTAGACGTCTATCCATTCTATACCCTTTAAGTGAGAATAATGATCGATCTTTGCTGCACGAGTGTCCACTCGCCCCTCCGACTACAAGCAACCACCTGATAGTCAACATGTGGGAATAACCTTGCCACAACATCTAGACTACCAAAACTCTATCATAATCACTCTGAAGAGGGCAATCACCGAACCTCGCCGTACGAGCCACAACTCGCACACTCCACTGGACTTCCTAAACCACCAGGCTACAACCTAGAGTGGTCACGTGTTACCCCAATACAAGATACATTCGTAACTGTGCCCCCAGCCAAAGCATCGCATCATGAACATCCCTTAAAGCGGTGTAGAAAACTTACCTCGCGCACCATCACTGGACCAAAACCGCCTGGCGCGCATCATACGCCGCTAGGCGGAACTTGGCTCCAGACCGCCTGGCGGGTATCACACACCGCCAGGCGCCACGTGCCTGCAGAATCCCTCTGCACCGTCACCGCCTGGCGGAATTTGCCCTGCCGCCATGCGCCACTTTGTCGTTGTTGCCGCCTGGCGCTTCCACACTGCACCGCAAGACGCCTGTCTTTTCCAGATCTCCTACTGTACCGATTCCACCTGGCGGAAGCTACTCTACCGCCAGGCGCGCTGTGCTAACAGTGGCCACTGCCACTGATTTAAGGTTTTACCGCTTGGCGCCTCCCTCGTGCCGCCAGGCGCTATACCAGTAGTGCAACGCTACTGGTTTGTGGCATTTTTTTCAGGTCTTAAGAGACCCCAAATCAATTATACATTATTTTCATACCAATCAAAACATTCACAACCATAATACCATCACCAAACTCAACATATACAACAGCTCGTGCTCACTTCATACATATACAATTACATCATACCAATTAGTTATCGACTTACACATACTTTTTATCCATTCCTACTCTAAACTTGTCACATTCACACCACTCTTGATCAAGACATCTAATGTTATTTAACTCCTATCACCACAAACCTTTCGAACATAATACCAACAGTTTGTTTAGCCATCCCCTTTCGCCAAATAGTGGGTGAGAAACTAGATACCATCCCTGCCCCATTACCAACATCAATTCTGCCTTCATTTACCCATTTCACACACAGATAGATTACCCTTATAATTCCACATGTACATTCTCATTTAATCGTAATATCTCAATTATACCCTCACATACTCGTTGTTAGGGTTCCTTCTGCTCCTGCAGCACTACCAGTTCCAACTTGTTGTAGTTTCTTTTCACACAACACTCATTCACTTACATTCACAACCGAGGCTCCAACCTAATTTGCCGCAGTGTCTTCTATGTATAATTCCCTCCCGTTCATGCAGAATACAACACATATATGCATATATACCTCACATAAAATAATACCCATTCAATTAAACATTACACCTACTTCGTGTATAATGGCTTTTAACCCCCATCACCAACCCTATCTCTCAATTTCAGCTCAAAATCATGTCTTCCAACAACCAAAAAATTCACAATCAATCAGAGACATCAAGTTTCAAAAATCAAAAGCAAAACATCACGAAAACATTGACAAACAGCGAAAACTGGAATAGGAACTCCCCTAACCTGGAATTCCTTCGCTTAAAATGACACGCTTGCGTTCCTTCCTTGAATTCCAACAATTCCTTAAGCTCTCCCGCTGTCCAGCCCTTCAATCCCACTCCCTACTCACTGTTTCTCTCTAAATTCATGCAGCCCTCAATACCCCAATTGTGCAGACTCCAAAACCCTTCTCTCTCTCACAATTAGCCTTTTAAATTGGGACTTACTTAAGGTTAAATTGCTATAAAACGAATTTTTGCCATAAATCTCTCATTAACCTCCCTTAATGACCTATTATCTTCTATTTTCCAGCCACCCCTTGCTGCCATACACCCTAGGGTTTACGTGCCTCTTCATGTGCATGCTATAGTAAATTTTAGCAAAAAGAAAATACTTTGTTCAAACCAAGGTTTGAACCCATAACCACACAATTCCACTTCAAATGTACAACCAATTCAACCAAGTCATATTACATGATAATATTCACAAATCAAACATTATATCCTTACCTATCACACCCAAGCATCCCAAAAAAAATTACTAAAAATTAAATAACACACAATTGGCATACTTAGGATTCGAACCCAAGTCCTCTCATACAACCAAAGTACTCTCAACCACTTGAGCTAGTACTTTTCCACGTCATGAAGGTTAGTATTTAATGCCTTAAAGACCTCTCCTACCCGCATTGATTAGATAATTATTTATTTAATTATTTAAATTTCGTGGGTCTTACAAAAACAATCGATTAGAATTTTCCGTATAGTCAACTAATTTCACTTTACTTACGTGAAATCAGTCGATTGAAAAATAATTCAATTGATTGAATGCATTCATACCAGAAACTATCTACAACAAGCCTTTTAACCTGTTAAAACCCATTTTAACATATTAAAAGATACACACTAAGGCACACAAGACATCTAACCTATGTCATATAGCCTAGTAACAAGATATAACACTATCACATTACATTTAACATGTTATTTTCAGATTTAATAAATTAAAACATAATCTTCAAATGGATCTTCATCAATCTTCATCAAACACCTATGATCTTCATGTACATGGCTTTATCAATTATTTTCTTCAAGCTTGCTTGTGTCAACAGTTTGTACTTTCAATTTTTTCAACTATGAGTTGAGTTGATTTTAACTCATCTATTATCGAACCTAGTCCGAGCGACCTCCCACATCTCAACACTTTATTGTTTAGCTCTTCCTTGAATTTTCCAAACAATGAAACTATGGTCATAGTGGAAAGATCCTTAGCTTTAGAAATGGTTGTAACTTTTGGTTGCCAGCCCCTATCAAGACACTTCAACACTTTAATGTTTAGTTATTCCTTGTCTAAGTCTTTTCCTATACCAATGAGATGATTTACAATATGTGCAAATCTTTTTTCTCACACCCACAATGGTTTCTTCAAGTTGCAGTCTGAAAATCTCGTACTCTTGAATCAATGAGTCCTTTCTTGCTCTTTTAATGTCACTAATTCCTTCAGGTGTTACTTTTAACACGTCCCAGGTATTCCTTTGCATAACTAAATTAGGATACTCTAAAAGACTCATCTAGATTTAGTGCAAATATGATGATATTCTTTGCAACACAATTTATCTTTCTTTTTCTCTTCCTTAATCTTAGAGACTCCAAAACTTGAGTTTCAGAACTACCCATTTATTGTTAACAATGTGTTTCGAAACAAATGCCTTGTTCTTGGCCATAGTTTTGAAAATAAATTTTATAATTCAATGCTTAAGAAAATTATAATAACTAGCTCTTGATACCAATTGTTGGATTAAAACAATTAAAGCCAAGAAAGAGGGTTGAATTAGACTTTAAGAAATCAATTATGCTTTTAAAATTTTTGGCAAACCTCTGTTAAATCTATATGATCAACGAAACTTCAAAAACTATAACGTCCCATTTAATAGAGAATAAATCTATAAATGAAACATCACACAAGATATAATATAGAAGAGCAGTACCAAAAAGGTAAACAGGTTTAAACCATTACAGTTATCCCAAATGTACTAGAAAAGAAGACTAAGGCACACCACGATGCCAATAATAAAATCGAAAGAAATAGTTTGACAATTGATCAAAAGCTTGCTCCTCTAGAGCAAGATATTACATAGTACATAGTGCCTACAAAGGTTACTTGAAGGAAAGAGATCCAACCCAAGCCTGTCTATACTACAAAGTTTCCATCACCCTGGTGGTGGCCACTAGGGGTTCCCACATCTGCTCACATCAATAAATTGATGATCATCGCAAAAGGAGAAAACCACACATAAAACACACAAACAAGCAGAAATGGTAAGCTAGCGTAAAAAGGTTTTATCATACACTTGAGCATATAGTTTAACATCCAAGAATACATAATCCAACAAAACGTGTGATAGCAGACAATGCAAGACTCTAAGACTCAATTATCTGGATACATATAATCAGTCGGATTCACTAGATGCTTGCACTTGTGGTGTCCTCTACTGCTCTACAAAGACATTGCCAATGGGTTTCCCCCTACCACGCACAAGGTTAGCCTTCAAACATCTAATGCCATTATCCTGCCAAAGACTAGGGACTCCTACTACTCTCACCACTTGAGTCAGTACGCTCTACGTGAGACTAACTAACTCTTTAGAGCTTCAGGATGCAATCTTACTTGAATCTTTACTTAGTTATATACTAAGGCACCACCATGAAACCTTACTAAGAGTTTCGTGAAATTACGTCCATTACCTGAGGCACCACCATGAGCTTCCATCAAGAGGGTCATGGAATTACGTCCATTACTTGAGGCACCACCATGAGCTCTCGTCAAGAGGTCATGGAATTACGTCCATTATATGAGGCACCACCATGAACTCTCACCACGAGGTTCATGGAATTACGTCCATTATATGAGGCATCACCATGAACTCTCACCACGAGGTTCATGGAATTACATCCATTATATAAGGCACCACCATGAACTCTCACCATGAGGTTCATGGAATTATGTCCTACCTATACCACAGCCATGTCTTACCAACCCAACATAGAGTTATCATGCATACTAGTCTCATGCAAATATTCAACCAACTAACCGACAAATTCATGCTTTCCATTTCATACTCAACATAGCGACATCTCATTCCATTTAATCTCATACAATATACATGGCATCATACATCAGGCTTTTATGGTAAAACACACTATCAAGCAAGCAAGCAACCACATTAGAGAAGCAATCAAAACTAGAGCACAAAACCTACCCTAGTCTCGCTCAGGCTAGAAACCCTCGCTCAGGCGAGAGAGGTTCTCTTGCTCAAGCGAGCCCTTCTCGCCTAGGCGAGAGCTCGAGCAGTGGAACAATGGCTTCTGCGAATTCTCGCTCAGGTGAGACCTCCTCGCCTGAGCGAGATTACATGCAGAAATCATGAGCGAGCTTCTGCAAGTCTTGCCTAGGCGAGACACGCTAGCTTGGGCGAGAAAACCAGTGCCCACCACTGTTCTCGCGTGCAACAGTCAGGCATTTGCAAACGACAACACATTTATCAATATTCCAAGCAATCACAATATCACCTAAGCATCTCAAACACAAAATAAAGCTAAAATGGGCAGATGTGAAGAAAATGCAGAAATCCTAGCTTCCCTTACTTGGAAAATGCTAGCAGAATACCCTGACACCTAAGCAAAATAGTACGATAGCTCCAGGAGCGAATTCGCGAGCTGGAAACACTAGCACAAATTGTACATGAGGTTACTACGTAGAATCACGAAAATTAGACTAGAGAGGAGAGGATATGAGTTGAAGACCAACTTACGTGAAGTAGAAATGAGGTTGAGCTAGCTTGAAGACGAATGAGACCTAAACCCTAGCAGAGCTTTGTAGGCAATTCTAAGGAGGAGGAGGAAGCTAGTTCGTTTTTGGAAAACAGAAGAATGAGAGAGTTAGGGTTGCTTTAGGGGTTTTGGACACTCTATGGGCCAGCCTTAAGCCCAACAGATTAGGGTAGGCTCTTAAATATTTAGGGCAGAAAAATAAGTGGGTCTTACACAAAAACATTTTAATTTATTGAAAACTGAAACCAATAGATTGAAATTTTGTATGGTTTGCACGCAACTATCGAGATTCAGATCATCAAAGTTTCAAGTTGCATTTCACAATGCAAGTGAAAAAAAAAAAAACACATTTACATTGGCTGTTTGTTGAAACCAATGTAATGTAACTCTCTTGCTTTTCATGTGGCATCGTAAGTGATTGATAATTATTTCAAGAACTTCGAAATAACAAGGAAACTATGTTGAGAATATAATAATAATAATAATAATAATAATAATAATAATAATAATAATAATAAATAAATAAATAAATAAATAAAAGAAATAAAAAGGAAGTTATTTGATTCACACATAGCAATGATTATCATTGGACCTTTTCTACATTTTCTACAAGTGCCTTGATTTCAGCTATAATAAAGTTAAGATTTTCTTTTCTACTCGATTCAAATACATTTCTAGTTTTTTCTTTCTTATTCCATCCTATATATACAACATAGTCAGTGTTTAAGGTAAAAAGAGGACTGAAAGCAAAAAACTCAAAACCCCCGAGAAAAGATTTTGCATATACATTAAATATGTATTAAACATATTACTTAAATTTATAGAAGTAACTCGAGTTTCATAAGTTTATTAAAATAATCTTTTAAGCTTATTCACAATAAGATTAATAGAATATTTGAAAAATATTACTTTTGCCATTTAAGTTACGTTTGAGATAATAATTTTAAAAACTTTTAAGGCTCAATAAAATAAAGAATCATTGATTCACCGCACATATACCTTTTCTATAGGTTGAATCCACTTGCTTTCTCTGTTTGAATTGTTTCGCCATCCCCCACGACACGACGGATATCACCACTGCTACTATAGGAACATCAGTCTCTATTTTGGCTAGCCAAGAATTTATATTATCCAATAAAAAACCATTTAAGACGAAATCAAGTTAAAAAAACTTGTTCCGGTGAGGTTTTGATACAAGTAAAGCACCACAATTGGCAACGAAGGAAGAACACAAGGTTGCATTGAGGGACTCCTTTTTGGCTTCGAAAACAAGTGAGAAAGTAGTTGAAGAGGAACGAAGAATAAAATTTGTGTCGTGGGACTTGTTTTAGGGTTTCTTTAAGTCATTATTGCACTTGTTCTTCTAACAACCAATGTAATAAACCACAACCTCAACAATATTACACCGATTCAGTTCTTAATTGATGTAATAGGGACCACAAAGTATATTTCACATCGATTCTAGTATGAAACGATGTAATATAAATCATTTTTATTACCAAATTGTCATTGCCATTTTTGTTACAACATTTTTAATTGAAACTATGCAAATCATAGCTGTAAAAAGGTACCTTTGCGCTATTGTAAGAACCAAGAAAGAAGGAAAGGAAAGCAAGATATAAAGATACACAAATATTTATACTATAGTTCACTCTTGGGAGCTACATCGAGTTAGCATATGCAATCTCAACATAGCTTTCCACTCTCAAGAATCACAATCACCAGTGCAGAATGGGCTTTTGGCCCCGGCTGTTTTTGTTATTCTGCCTCGGTTTTAGAACCGAGGCATATTGGGGTGAGGCCAAAAGGTATGACTTTTGGCCTCGGGTGTTAACCGGAGTCATAAAGCGCTTTTTCTGCCTCAGGTAACGTAAGAACCGAGGCCATAGGGGACATTTTTTTGGACCACCACTGTAGTTGTGGTAAGTCGTTCGAGCACCACTGCAGTTGGAAGAACCCCTCTGTGGTATCATCCTTCCAGATCTGGTTTCAGCCCCTCTTCCACTTTGCATTTCAGCCACCCTTTTCAACAAACCCTAAAAACTACATATAAAATTTAATCAAGGAATCAGGAAATGGAGGTGGAGGAAATGGAGG
>Ga0209589_1003345_pt1 | contig 28061 bp, 8 predicted proteins | sample CowpeawhiteBW_FD_187525 | JGI IMG/M metagenome (GOLD analysis project Ga0209589, IMG submission 187525) | Root nodule microbial communities of legume samples collected from California USA - Cow pea white BW (SPAdes) (version 2) | ecosystem: Host-associated > Plants > Roots > Nodule | place: USA...
ATATATATATATATATATATATATAATAAAAAAGCTATTTAATGTAAGAAAAAAATAGTATAGGTATAATTGTTGATTTGGTACTCCAACTTTTTCGTTAAGTTTAATTTGGTACCAAAACTTTTAGTTTGTTCAATTTAGTACCCAATTTTCTAAAGAAATTCAATTTGGTCCTCTCCGTTAAGTTGAAGTTAACACCGTGTCCTGTGTCAAGCCATAGAATTTTAAATTTTTAAAATTTTTTTTTTCAAAAACAATTTTTTTTTCAAAAAATTTTAAAACTGCCACGTGTCAGTTTATCATCGTGCCATGTGGCAGCTTATAATCATGACACGTGGTAGTGATAATTGTTGTTTTCAATTTAGTACCCCAATTTAAATTTTTGGTTCAATTTAGTACTCCAATTTTTTAAAATAATCCAATTTCGTCCTCTCCAATTTGAGACCAAATTAGTAAATAAGCTTAATTACAACCTATATATACATGTTACAATAACTTTTTCTAATATATAGATCAAATTATTTCACCTAAATACTTAAATTATTTTACTTTTTACATTTTGACCTTTGTAATTTTTTACACATGAAATTTTTTACACTTGTAAAAAATAAAATAATTTGAATATTTAGGTGTAGTGATTTGATGTATAAATTCAAAACAATTATTTTAACATGTATATATAAGTTATAATTAAACTTAGTTACTAATTTGGTTTCAAATTGGAAAAGACGAAATTGAATCATTTTAAAAAATTGGGGTACTAAATTGAAAACAACTATTACCACTGTCACATGTCATGATTGTAAGCTGTCTCGTGGCATGATGATAAACTGACACGTGACAGTTTTAAATTTTTTTGAAAAACAAATAATTTTTTTTAAATAAAAAATAATTTTTTTAAAAAAAATTAAAAATTTCATGGCTTGACACGTAACCTGTACAGACACGATGTTAACTCCAACGGAGAGGACCAAATTGAATCTCTTTAGAAAATTGGTATACTAAATTGAACAAACCAAAAGAAAATTTGTTTAACATATCATACTTGTTTGATATATATATATATATATATATATATATATATATATATATATATATATATATATATATATAATTCCATAAACTAATTTTAATTATACCTTATTTATCTAGTATTAATAAATAAAAGAAAAATGTCGACAGGATGTTGGAAAAACAAAAGAAAGGCCTGAACACCAATTTCCATGGAAAACTTTGGCACCTTCTAGATTTTGGAAACAACAAACAAATTTCGTCCAAGTTTAACCACCATTATATTTGATAATCCTCAAAGCCTTTTTTAAAAGGTTAGACAAAATAGCCTTTTATTTTTCAAACTTTTTCACATCGTTATTGCTGAGATGGTGTCCATTATGCACAACACGACGACGACAATTTCCTAGCATCAACAAGACTGGAGCAAAAGCTAAGGAATTTATCAATTTTCAAGACTCCCACTCTATTTTTTATTTCTCTTCCAACACAATTTCCTCGAAATTTTGTGATATAAGCTTTTGAATTCAATTTATTATTGTTGAATTGTAGAAAAATGAATAATATTCAACAAGACTAGACCAAAGACATTTGAAAGATTTTAGGTTGGAACGATGACTACAAAAGGAAAATGTTTGAAAGTTTGAATAAGGTGGAAAATAATTTACATTATGCTTTTTTTTTTCTTTTTTCTTTTTCTTCATTGCTAACTAACATCGAGTTGTTGTAGCCATTCTACTGTCCGAAAATATTAATAGAAAGGAAACCATGATGTAATATTATAAGAAAATTGTTGGTTTTATATATTTTTTTCATATAGATTATAGCTAGTGAGAGATTTTGATTTTATATATATAACATTAAAATAATTAATGTTAGTGACTAAAAATTGTTAGTCAATATAGTGATTAATTTAGATATAAATTTACAAAATAAAAAATTATTTGTTATTAAAATAGTCACTATTATGAATAAAAAATGATAATTGATTATTAATTAGTTACAGACTAATTTAGAAACCAGTTCTTTTGGTAGCAAAAACCTTGATATCTAATGTTTAGTGACCAATTTCCTTTGTTAACTAACTCTTAGAAACTAATTTAGAGATCAATTATAAATTTTTATTTATAATAGTGACTATTTTAGTAACTAATAATTTTTATTTTGTAAATTAATATCTAAATTGATTCTTATAGTAACTAATAACTTTTGGTCACTAAAATTGATTGTTAATGAATTATTTTTTCTCGTAGTGAAACGTCTGATGTTGTTTTTAAGTGTTCCACTAAGTCATGTAGGATGTAACTCTCGGTGGACTAAGAAGATTTAATATTATTTATATGAATAAAACATCCTTAAAGATAAAACCTAAAATGATAAATGAAGTATAAAGTAGTTGTTTACATTTGAGATATGGTGATTGATTCAAATAATGTTACTTGAGAGACTTGGAATTAAAATATATTCAAATGAGTGATAAGATGACTTAGTAATTAAATGAAAGGAAATGAAAGAAAAAGTCGTGGACTTGATCTCCTGTTAATAATTTGATGAAATAAGGTTGATTTTGTAGGTTTAGAAGAGATGGTGAGAGAAATTGTGGATTCAACTCCCTCTAACACCTAACGTTTGCTAAAAGAAAATCGAAAGTAAAGCATGAAGGTAAATTCATAAGAAAGAAACAATAAAGCATGAAGCATGCAGAGTGAGAGAGTGACAGAAAACTTTCGCTTCTCATTTACTGACAGAAAATTGTGGACATCAAAAAGTGTTTTACTGACTTTACGAGGTTATTTTTAGAAAACTTCCGCTTCTCATTTTAAGAAGAAGAAAAACTTGGAAAAGTCAGGGCAAACACGAAATAGGTTCACCATGTGATGCATGTATTCATTGGTTACTTCTAATTCATCTTAATCTGATTTTTAATAAAAGCTTTTTCTAGACACCAATAAACAAGACTTTAACTTATTCTGTTTGATAATATGTTGCAACACATTGAATTCAATTAATCTAATTATTGCTTGTATCCAAATTTTTCATTAAGTATAATATATTTTTTTAAAAATCTATTTGTTTTGTTTGAAGTAGAGTTCTTTAATTATGAAAATAATGAAGTTAAGAGTGAGAGTATGAATAGTAATAAGATCAATAATTGTAATAAGTGGTTGTGGTTGCAATGAGATTAATAAATTGATGGAAATTGGATGATAGCAAGCGATTGGTGATGTGGGAAAATATATATATATATATATATATATATATATATATATATATATTGGTCTTTATTTTAATAAACTCACCTAAAATTTCGTCACTGTTTTTCTTTTTATTGTGGTATGACAATCTTCAGTTGTTTTCTCTTTCTCTCTTTATATATAAAGAGAGAGAAAACAACCGAAGATTTTATGTAGACGTGAAGGTGGTGTAGTTACAATCAGTGGCGGATCTTTAACCAATATTTTGGGGGTACCAAAATGTTAGTTGAATTACTCTTTTGATCCATTTTTTTAAAAATGTCAAGTTGGTTCTAGTTGTTTTTAGTCTCAACTTAGTTCCGATTTTTTAAAAATTGATTAGTTATTTCGTTAATTTGTTGAAGCAGGACAAGGATTTTTCATCAAAATTGACATTATGATTATGTCAATTACACCAACAAAAGAAACTATCTTTAATTTTGATGATGAAAAAACCTTCATTTGATTCAAAAAATTTAACGAAAAAAAAAAACAAATTGCAATATTTTTTCAAAATTCGTGACCAAATTCAGATTAAAAAAGATCGAAGGACCAACTTGATATTTTTGAATGAAAATATTAACCAAAAAAGTAATTCCAAATTTTTTATATAAACTAGTAAAACATTATATTTACTTTTATTATGATAATAAAAAATAATAAAATTATAATTATTGTTATTATTATAATTATAAAATTAAATAAAAATATTTTTTATATTTAATTTTTATTTATAATGATTAAGTTTTAAAAAACAGTCAGATCCAAAAAATGGTTAAATTTAATTACTTAAAAGATAATATGAATAAAATAATTATTTTCATTTTAAAAAATATTTAAAAGGTAAATGTGTAAATTTATATATATATATATATATATATATATATATAAATTTAAAATATCAAATTATATAAAATATATTAAAATTATTAAATTAAAAAAAAATATTTAAAAATACATATTAAATAATATAAATATAAAAAAATTGGGGGGCATGCCCTTGTCATATCAAAGGTCCGCTAATGGTTACGATACTTAAGTTTTATGCAAGGTTTATGTTTTTTGAATCTTAAATATTGAAGACATGTACATTTTAGTAATGAATAGTTAGTGTGAGAACCTAGGAAATCATGCTTTTAAGAGTGTCAATTATATGTCAATACAGGTGTGAACAGATCTGGTAATGATGTGGAACGTCCTTTGCCACACAATCACGTTTGTAACATGGTTCAGAAATAGGGACGAAAAACAAACGTTTTGAAAGCGCAAGGATCAAACGGTGATCAAGTTTCGAGAAGTGACCATTTACAAAATTCACTGAAACTAAAAGAACTAAAAACATATTTATCCCAAAAATATATGAATGTACTTTTTTAATCCAATTAAATTAATTATATTTTGTATGATAAAAGACAAATTGTATTAAATGTAATTCATAAATTATTTTTTTATTAATGTTTTAAAAATTAACGTGATTTATCATCATTGAATGAATGATTTTATGTTAGAAAATAATTTCAACTAATTTTACATTTTGACGTTAATCATTTTAATACTAATTTTGAAAATCAAACACGAACTTATTATACATTAAAATACGTAATAATTTTCTAAAAAAATAAAACGTGAGTTGAATTAAAAACTTTGAAGCTAATTTAACAAAGAAAAAACCTTGAATGTAAGATTTGTAAAACGTGACAGTGGAGTGATAAAAATGTACGATTAAATTAAAAATTAAAAATTGATTTTTTTACGCTGATATAAAAAAAAAACAATTAAAGCTAAAAAATAAATGTAAAAATGAGTAAATGGTCGTGTCCAAGCTGACATTATTAATATATCATAGGCCAGCTTAGCTTGGTCCAAAATCACATCCTAATTTTATTTTATATATTAATGACAAAAGGTAGATGCCAAACATTATTGTTTAGTTAGATTTAGAGTTTTATTTGGATAACTCATATAGTAAAATATTTTATTAAATGTCAATATATATAATATTGATGTGCAATTTTAAATTTAACTAAATACAACACAAATAATAAGATCCACATCTTTGTTTTGTATTTATATATGTATTTCTTAAATATCTATCCATTATCTAAACAATCCAAACGTATTATTCTTTTATTTTAATTAATTTAGAATCGATTAGTGATAAAATTAACTCATAATATAATATATAAATAATATAATATATAAATAAATGTAAATTTTTATAAATTAGTTTTATAAGATTGAATTATATATTTACATTTATATTTTAATGAAAATTATATATGAGGAGATTGATGTAAAATTAAATTAATCATAGGCTTTTAGTTGTGTAATATATTTAAACCCAATCTTAATTAAAAAATACATATTGTTCAATTTTAGTCTGTTTTTGTTCACCCATGTCAGAAAATAATTGAATTCGGATAATATCAAAATAAACTGTGCAAGTAACTTGAACATCAAATATCTCTAATGTGACAATTAATGGTTAGTTGATGTCCAAAATAAAAACATATGATAGTGACTTCACAATTTTAAAATTGCGATTACAATTCATTATTGCCTTATTGCAATTAATTAGTACTAATAAGAGGAATTAACAACCCACTATTATTACTCACTCCATGTTAAGCATGTCCAAGGATCATTTCACAAAGTGGACAATATGTGGGCCACACTATCTTTCTCAAAAAATTCCAATCCAATTTTTTTCTTAAAAATATTCTATTTTCAATATTTAATTCAGTGTTCAAACATGTTTGGAGAATAAAGTTGAAGAAAAAGAAAATTAAAGCAAGAGAGTAAGCAGGAATAGGAAAACAAGGGTCAATTTTGAAAAACATGCGTGTTCAGACTCTTAAATTATTCAAGGAGTATCAAAGCAATTTCCTAACACATGATCTTCCACACCCAAGTTTCACTGCATCTTCTTCTTCTTCTTTTTCACTTACTCGATGTGGGCCTAACAACCCTTCACAAATAACGTGGCCTTCTAACAAACTTTCTAGCCCAGTCATGTCCTTCTTCAACATAACTTTTCCTTTATAAATGAATCCCCACTCTCATTCTCAAACTCAACAACCCTCAACTCAACCTTTTCTCTCTCTCTCTAATCTCTCCACCAACATACATCATAGCCTTCAACATGAATAACCTTCCAAAATGCGAAGCAAACTTCAGCGCACTCACCCCTTTGACGTTTCTGTCAAGAGCTTCTGCATGTTATGCAAACAGAGTCTCTGTGATTCATGAAGGAACCTCTTTCACATGGGCACAGACTTATGAGCGCTGCCGTCGTCTTGCTTCCTCTCTCCGAGCTCTCAACATTGCTATGACTGATGTTGTAAGTCTACCAACTTTCTTTTTTCTTCTGCTTCCAACGTTGAATCATTAGTTAACACCGTGTCATCACATTCTTCTATCACCCTTTTCTGTCTTTTTCACCTTCACATAATGTTTTCTCAGGATCAAACCAGAAGAGTCTAGATTGTTTTCTATTGTCTGAATCAAAACATCATAATATATGTCGAAGACACGTAAACACCACCAGAGAAACTCAACATAAACTAAATTCAAAAACTACCGCTCAAGTTTTGTCGTATTTTTTTTGTTGGAAGAAGAACTTTTCAGAATACAAATATCGAGGCAAAGGTTTATTGAGCTACAAGAGTTGATGATTCATGCATATGCACTCTTCAATGTAAAACTACGTGTCAGAAACTTGTGCATTGGTTTATACAGACATGCAATATTTTGATTTTCATTAAAGACAGTTGTAGAGGTTGATACAATCTAATATGTTTTTCAACGAGAGAATGAGAAATAATGTATTAAACGGGGACCAATAATAGAGGTGTCAGTATGAATAGTATAGCTGTCATATTTTCTTTTATCTGAACATGATTCATGATATACGGAGTGCTCTGAAGGATTGACTCAGTGATAATTGATTTAACTTTTTTTGCTTTATGCAACAGGTATCAGTGCTGGCACCTAACATCCCAGCAATGTATGAGATGCATTTTGCAGTGCCTATGGCGGGTGCGGTGCTGAACACCATAAACACCCGTCTTGATGCCAAGAACATAGCCACTATTCTTCGTCACTCTGAAGCCAAAGTCTTCTTCGTGGACTACGAATATGTTTCAAAGGCACGAGACGCTCTTAGAATGCTCATGGACGACGACAACAACAGCGAACAAAAAGGAAACAGTGCTGCCATACCAACAAATCAACAGCACAGAGCATTTTCTCTCCCACTGGTCATTGTGATTGATGACATAAACTCCCCCACCGGGATCCGTCTGGGTGAGCTAGAATATGAGCAAATGGTTCATCATGGTAATCCAAACTATGTTCCCGAGATAATCCAAGACGAGTGGACTCCAATAGCGTTGAACTACACATCAGGGACAACCTCGGAGCCAAAGGGTGTGGTATACAGCCACAGAGGAGCATATCTAAGCACCCTGAGCCTGATATTGGGATGGGAAATGGGTAGTGAACCTGTCTACCTTTGGACACTACCTATGTTCCATTGCAACGGGTGGACCTTCACCTGGGGTGTGGCAGCACGTGGGGGGACAAACGTGTGTCTTCGAACCACAGCCGCACGTGACATATACAGAAACATCATACTTCACAACGTGACACACATGTGCTGTGCGCCGATTGTGTTCAACATACTGATCGAGGCAAAAGCAAGTGAGAGGCGTGAGATCAGGCTGAAAGGGAAGCCCCCGGTTGAGATTCTCACTGGGGGGGCACCACCACCGGCATCACTGCTTGAACAAATAGAGTCCCTTGGATTTCATGTCACGCATGCATACGGGTTGACGGAGGCCACAGGGCCAGCACTGGTGTGTGAGTGGCAGAAAAAGTGGAACATGTTGCCGCAGCAGGAGCAGGCTCAGCTGAAGGCACGACAAGGGGTGAGTGTGTTGACCATGGCTGATGTTGATGTGAAGAATCTTGAGACAATGGAGAGTGTGCCGAAAGATGGGAAAACAATGGGGGAGATTGTGTTGAAGGGGAGTGGGATAATGATGGGGTATTACAAAGATGATGAAGCAAGTTCAAAGGCTTTTGGGAAAGGGTGGTTTAGAACTGGTGATGTTGGAGTTATACACCATGATGGGTATTTGGAGATCAAAGATAGGTCTAAGGATGTGATAATTTCAGGAGGGGAGAATATTTCTAGTGTGGAAGTTGAGTCTCTTTTGTATAAACATCCAAGGGTTTTGGAGGCTGCAGTGGTGGCAATGCCACATCCAAGGTGGGGTGAAAGCCCTTGTGCTTTTGTGGCACTCAAGAAAAACTCACCGAAAAATGAGGTCACTGAATCAGAGATGATTGGGTATTGCAGAAAGAATTTGCCACACTTTATGGTCCCTAAGGTGGTGAAGTTCATGGAGGAGCTGCCGAAGACTTCAACTGGGAAGATTCAGAAGTTTGAATTGAGGGTGATGGCTAAGAGTTTTGTGGTGTCAGAGAATGTGCAGAGCAAGAAGAAGAGTAGTAACCAAGTGGGTCAAAATAGCATTGGAGGGTATAGTAATAACCAGCAACTTTTGGCTATGTCTCGTCTTTGAATTAAGTTTAGGTCTTTTTGTTTTGTCTGTTTGGAAGAAAAGAAAAAATGGATATCGTGTGTACATATACTACGATGTTCTGTTCTGCTTGTATCTAAATGGTTATGGCTTCGAGAATTCGAGGTTTAAGTTTACTGCAGTTTCATGTTCGAACCACTTTCCACCTTGTTTGGACGGTGTGACAGATCTACTCTCTTCTTTTTTCTAACTATGTCAGACTTTTGGAAGAATTAATTTTTCTTCTTTGTAATTTTTAAGTTCAAAGAAAAAAAATGTTCTGAACTGAAGTCAATTATGTACCAAATGCCTTATCCAAGAGTATCTTTACTTAATACAGTGGGGTTGGTATCAATTTCAAAACTTTTTGGTACAACAAGATTCTGTTGTGAGTTATGACATCATATTAAACAGAGTGATAAAAGTATAGATTTGATCAGTTAAGATTTATAATTTCCAAAAATATAAAATGATTATCACAGTTATAATATTAAATTGATAATAGTAGTACTTTCAAATTTCAAGGGCTATTTTACCATATCATTAATTTCAGAAAATAATTCAATTTATCATTAATTTAGTGACAAAACTAACTATTCGCTCTTTTGTCAGTAATTGTAGTCAACATTTTTCGGTAGTGCTATTCAATTAAATTTATTAAATTTTATTGAATAATTTTATATTACTTTCTCCTCAAATCTTACCAAGGAAAGATCATAAGTTATAGACAACACAAACTTCTTTTTTACGTATCAAACAAATTCAAGTCATTATACACAACAATTTTATGTATTTGTGCATAGTAACTAATCACACTTTCTCCTTCAAGTCAACCAACTCCTCATTATTTTTGAAGAATATGTTTGACTTTTTTTTTTCACAAATATCTTGTTAATTAAAATGAATTTCTATGTAAGTTAAAAATAAGAAAACTGAGTAGGTCAATCTTCTAACTTGAAAAGGTCACGGCATAATGAAGGAGCAAAAGAAGATTTCAGGCAGATAATAAATATAGAAAAGCTTGGAGAATGAATGATCACATGTTCACTTAATTTTGATTTGTTTTTGATAAATTCTTGACTTATTCATAGAAAAAGAGACCCTGAATTTCTTTATGTGGTGACAACCATACCCAAAACTTTTTGATGAAATTCGTGTCAGATGATTCACATGTTGGTTTCGTTATGAGTGTGAATATAGACAATAGTGTTGATTATTTTCTGTGAACGTTATAAATGCATTTGATTATTGTGAATCATTCTTTTAATACTAACTGCTTTTCTTGGAATGGATGAAAGATTATTTTAACATGTCTTCTAAGTATGATTCAATCTTGATATAGATAAAATAAAATAAGATTGAAGAATGGGTAAAATCGAAATGTTTATAATTTTTTTCAAGTAAAAACTAGCTGATAAAGAAAATATGGTTTTAGTTTAAATGTTATTTACTTTTAAGATAATAATAACCACTATCATATATTAAAAAAGATTTTAAACAGTTTAATTTTATAAAATCAGTTTATATTTACACCCTCTAATTTATTTTTAAGTTAATTTTATAACGTCCCAATTTAATAGAATCATTTTAATAAATAAAACGTGCATGTTTATTGTATATAAAAAAAAATAGAGCACTGATAACGCATACCAGAATTAACATTTTACAGTTATCTGTGATATACTTAAAAGGCACAAAACAAAATGTCAACAACAGAACTAAAAAGAGCAACAATTTAGCAAAAGATTGCTCACAGAATAAGGAATTACAAAGGCAACAATACTCCAAAAGATGCCAAAAAAAATGTATAACAATAACTAAACACATAAACTACGTAGTAGCATCACCACCCCTGCACGATCACCAAGAACTTCCACATCTGCTCACACCAAAGATTTAATGATCACCGCAAAAAAAAAATCAAACAGAACACAAACACAGAGAGAAAAGGTAAACTAGAACTAGAGATAAAAATAATTTTCATCATATATGTATACAAGTGATTTTTTAAACAGGCATTTAAGTAAGTATACAAGGTAGGCGAAGGCAAAAAATGAAAAACCCTCAAACTCAATTATCTGGATTGTGTGTTTGATATATAATTCTAAAGGAAGTATACACATGTGCTGGTTTCTAAACTCTACATAGCCTAGACACAAGTGGTCATCAACCAACCACACACAAAGTTAATCCCATTATGTTTTGGGCCCAAACATGTCCCAAGACTAGGATCTCCTGCCACTCTCACCATAATTTATTATACTCTGTATGAGTGTGAACGGTTATCAAAGTTTAGAATACCTTCTTTTATCTAAACATCTCCTATATCAAGACATACACTAACCAAACCATCACCAAGAATTTTCCTTGAAACTCTTTTATCATCAACATTCCACATGTTATCTCAGAAAAATTATCATCCCAAGCTAAACTCATCAAGTACATGTTAAAAAATGCCACATCATTCATGCATAGCTTCATAAATCATATTTTTAACATTAACTCAAGTTAAAATAAGGAATTAAAATTCTGCAACAATTCTCGCTTAAGCTAGATTGATCTCGTTTAAGCTAGATTGATATCGCTTAAGCTAGATTGGTCTCGCTTAAGCTAAATTGGTCTCGCTTAAGCTAGACTGATATCGCTTAATCTATATATTCTCGCTTAAGCTAGACTGATATCACTTAAACTATAAATTCTCGTTTAAGCTAGACTGATCGCTTAAGCTAGAATAGCAAATTTTCACTAGTTTCAACATGCAAAAGCCCAAAATCCCAAACAAAAAATAAAAAAACACAACCATGAACATCAAACCAACATTTCAATCACAATTCAAAACAAAAAAAAAACATGCAAGACACTAAAAATATAAAAAGGGTTTTAAAGTCCTAGCTTCCCTTACCTAGACAGATGTTAACTTAAGGAACCCTCAGAGGAAGGAGCATTAGGAAAGGAGCTGAAAACATAAACAAAGATACACAAAATGAGGCTCTAAGGGCGACCCTGAAGTTGAGCTAACACTGCCAAAATGAAAAGGACGTGAAAACACGAAGTTTGAGTGTTCAACTTACGTGGAGGGAGCTTTCGACTAGCTCGAAGGGGAGTTTCGCAGTGCTTTAGCGTAGCTCCTGTTTCAGAAAAGGGAGAAGGTGAGTGAACTGTTTTGGGTGAATAAGACAGAATGGGAAGCACGTGAAAAGCTGAAGGGATCATGGAAAACAAGATGGACTGCCCTTGGACTCTTTTTACCAAAGCTGACCCAACTCTTTAACATAGAAAATGGGGTTTTACAAATTTGATCTCCAACGAATATGAATATAATAATAAATTACGAGACAAGTAATAGCAGTAATCTAAATTGAGTTAGAAAAAAAAATTATAATTGAGTACAATATATTTTAATTAAAAGTTCTTATTTATATAGATATGTTAGTTTTCAAGTGAGTGTATTCATTAAAGTCCAACATTTAGTAATATGAGGAGATAGATGCAAAAAATGTATTATAAAAATAAAGAATTGTTTTTGAAATTATCACAACAACTCAATATGTCTTTTGAGGGAAGGGTTTACAGTTTTGATCTATACAAAATTATACTTAAATGATAATACTTTTTATTGAGTATTTGTAAATGAAAACCTTGAAGTGCTAAATCATATCAATTTTTTTATGTATTTTTGTTTATATTTTTCTATTTTTATTGATGAGTGTGTTTCTACTTGAAGGTTTTTTTTTTTGAGTGATTTCCAACAATTGTGGTATAAATAATTTTTGTCCTGTCATAGTGGAACGTGTTTGGGATCCATTAAATATTCTCTAGTTTGAATCCATGAATGTGTTGCTGAAGATGTTTTATAAAGATATTAAGCACATATGTTTCCTTAAAGTTTTTGGAATATAAATACACTTGTCATTTCGCAACTTTAGTTTCTTTTTTTTAAGTTTGACTCCTAATTTGTGAGTTTATGGCTACATATCTTAGCTTCAACTTCTTCAACACCAAAAAATCAACATGCATTATATAGGAACAATTATTGGCTCAAAAAATAAAATTAAAATATAGTAAAATAAAATTAATTAAAAAATTTCTTTAATCTTTGTTTAAAAAAAAAAACATAACAATAATATAGGTGTTTAAATAATTTTTGAAAATAGGAGTCAAAAAATAAAAACTCAAAACAAAAATATAAAAATATAAAATTTTAATTAAAAAATAAAAAATTGGATTTATTTTATTTTATTTAAGTTAAGTTAAATATTAAAAAAGGTTTTAACGTAAAAATTTTAGACGGTTTCTTATATTTTTATATTAAAAAATAATAATAATAATAATAAAATAATTTCCATTATAGTTTTTGGTCAGTTTGTGTTTTTATTTCAAAAGGCTACTTCACATTCAATAAGGGGCCAAGACTTTCCATTCTTGCACAAGCTTTTCATCTTCCTAATTTATTAAAAATATCACAGGAATTACATTTTATGCTTAATCATTCATATAATATCCTAATTAAAAAGAGAAACAATGAATCATGATTACACTAAGGAGAGGGAGTGGCTACTAAAGTAGACATGAAGAAAGCCAAATAAAATGTTAATAAGCCTTATTTAAAAAGTTGTCTGGATATTAAAGTTTTCACTAGAGGTCATCCTTTGACAAGTGAAAAACAGTCACTTCACAGATTTTATTTTATTTTAAATTTAATATAATTAGATTAAGAAAACTATATCTATTATATATTAAATTTAGAAACCAAAAGGTATTAAAATTTTGAAAAAACCATTTTTTAATTTCGCGTAAAGTTCTTTGATTAAAAGCATAACTAACCCTATTTTATATATATATATATATATATATATATATATATATATATATATATATATATATATATATATATATAGATAGATAGATACAATCATAATTTTCACCTCTAGAAAGATCTCAAAGTTACATGGATAATATTAAAGAAATCACTTTCAGTTTAATTAACTATGATTTGTTACTTAATGTATACAGACCTTATTAATTACGTTATGAATGAAGGTGAGCAAGGGAAAAGTATAAAAAGTGTGACAGAGAACTAAAACTAAGGATGAAAAGAATCACTAGTGTTGTCTATAGAATATAGAAACTTAGGAATAAAGCTTAACATTCATGGCTTTTGAACTGATATAAGCAAACAAATCATGGGGCGCAAAGAACACATACAAAAGATATATTTTGCAGCATGAAGTTGTTTTGTAATTGCGGCCCGTACACTTGTGGGAGCTCCATATAACAGTGACATCAAAGTGTGTAGTACGTACAAACCACAGAAAACATGATTAATTAAAAAAGGTTGGGGGATGCAAATACAGCTGAAACATCTATGAACAACATGATGGAGCCCTAGTTCCTTCTGCGGGTCTATCAACAAGAACCATCCCTGTTGGGTTCTGAGCTGGCTGGGCCCTTGGTAACCTCTTTGCTGTTCACAAAAAACCAAATCTTTAAGCTATCTACTCTTAACTTTCTTCCAAACCATTCAATCAAAACATAAACAATGGAATCAGACCTATTTCATAGAATATATCATTAACGTTGGATGCAGTTTTGGCAGAGGTCTCCATGAAAAACAAACCATTTTCTTCTGCGTATACACGTGCTTCCTGCAATATCAACGTGTCAACCAATAAAATGGTAGGAACAAGAAATGTCATTACAGCATATTATAAAAATGAAACTAGACAAACATATGCAAGCTAACAATCACAAGAGATGAATCCAAACATGCTGCAAACGTAAACTAAAACATTATAGCTTTTTTTGTATCAAAATCGAAATTTTACTACGGTGGAAAATTAGCAAGATGTACAACTACCCTGTGAAATAAAACTAAATCACAACGGGTACAGCGTTCAAAGCACAGACAGTTCCTAGAATTTGCACCTCTGTAAAGATGGATTCACATTAAAAATACTTTCGGATACTTTTATCCCCCAACTTCATGTTTTAGAAAGATTCACTTTCCTCTAGAATACCTCATTGAAGATTCAAAAGCATTGCAGTCACATGTTGGAGATTATATAAATAAAAGGACTATTAGAAAACAATTTTACTTACTTCAGCTGTCACTTTCCTCTTATCTTCCAAATCAGCTTTGTTACCAGCCAGAGCCATGACCATATTAGGATTTCCTGTAACAAAAAAAAATAATAATAATAATAAACAGAGAGCATAAGTCGTGAATTTAGATATGAGACTACAACTACAACAGACAGTATTCCTTGAGGAAACCAAAAGTAGATCAATGTTTAATTTAATAATTCAGAGAGAACCCTCAAACAAAGCATTATTTTTCAACTAAAGCATTACCCATGTTATCTATCAGTTGACCTAGAATTTAATAGATGAGTCTTAGTAATAATTTTGGAAAATATTTAACATGCTCAACAGATGTTAGACACTCCACACTTTGTGAAGGTACAAGGGAGAGTAACTGTATGCACCCTTCCCAATTGTGCTTGCAAAGATGTTTTTTTCTGGATTTGAGTCATGACTAACCGGTCACTAAGACGCAGCTTTACCATTTTACTATGGCTCTCCGTCATTTCTGGGAAGTATAAGTAAATATTCATTTCAATTATTAAACAATTGTTGTCTAGTCAGACAAACTAATTAAACCTCCCAAACTTTACAAAATGTTCTTTGCCCACACTCTAACACCATATCATGTATAACTAATCCATATCTCCACCATTCCATTATAAAGCATGAGTTAAATTTATTAAATGATTAATATAAGCCAATTCCAACGGTTGAGATCCTTATACAAAAGAATAAAGACATAAGGAACATTGAAACATTGAGGCAAAATTAATTTACAAATAGGTCTCATCCATAAGTTTATAAGCAGTTAATAAATAGTTTAAATATCCTTTTGTACTTATAAACTTTATTTGACTTCAAGAAAAAGAAAAGTAATTAAAACTTTAAAATAGCAAAAATACCTTGCTTTTGAAGCTCTTGGACCCACTTCTTAGCTCGAGTAAAAGAGTCCTGTAAAAGGAAGAATGAATAAATCATATTACAGTTCATTAAATAATTACATTAAACGCAGAGTTTCAGCCCCACCAAAACACAAAAGCATCTATGAATCAAATGAAAGAAGCCTGCTATGAAATTTGATCTATTTTATACAAATTTGGGAACATTAAACACATTCATAATGCAATTTTGATCAATTATGTTTTGCGCCAATGTCCAATCAATGATCCTCATACACAACCACACCCTACAAATACATATACTTTGCCAAATTACACAAGGCGTTAATGAATTTTGTTATATGTAAAATTCATTCATCGTCCTTCGTCTAACAACTAAAGATTCTTGGAGAGTCAAGTTTTGGCATGAAGTCGGAGCTCCCTTGAATAATTATGAGTTGGATGTCAGGTGGGTCAAACAAAATAGAAAAAATTTCCCTGTTGATGTTGAAGCAGCATTGTCCAGCGGCCAAATATTCACATATTTAGGTAACTTTTTCAGAATCCACCACGTAACCAAACCCAGGATACGTGATCAGGAGTTTGATCTTTACTACCCCAGTCCTTTCATATTAAAAAGATGAATTCAGTAAAATATGGAAGCATTGATTACATTTCAAGCCAAGAAGACACTTTAGTGACGGATGTATCAAATATAAAAACATTCATGAACTCATGTTTTGGAGGAAGTTGGTCATTAACAAACTCTTTTAACTGAACTTATTTCCCAGTCATTAGTTTGAAGAAGTGGTAGCATGGAGTAGAGTAAGTATACCAGTGCATCAAGAATTGCTAGGGAACATCTTGTGCAAAAGTTTTTGGTTAAAAAAGACCGATCATTTATCCCCTAACGAGATTGTATAATATCTTAAAAGTAGGAAATGAACACAAATCTATAAAAAGGAGTGTTCATGACACAATACACAATTCCCTATTTCCACTTTAATGTATAATCCACACAATACGTAAATTCTATTTCATTAAAAATGCTTTTGATGTAAACACAACAATGTGATGAAATTAGGCAAATCACTGAAGACAGTCAGTTTAACATCAGTCAAGAAATATATTCATTAGACATATGAAATGAGGCAAAAGAAGCACTTGCTTATGCACATAGTTCAACAGAACAAATAAAAATTGAGACCAGTCAGCCAGGACATGCGGGCTACAATTTTTTCATTATCCAGCAAAACCAATAATTTTACATATTTTATATAAAGTGTTCAGTTACAAGAAAGAAACAGATGCATCAAATTAATCAAAAAATAGCGGATATCCTAGTTATCAATCTAGGATAGTGCTACATGGCGGTCAACCTTGGAAATGCTAGAATGGAGAAGGATGACCACTGTTTTAAATATTTTAGTAGAAAATAACAGTTTATAGTGTAACACATAAATACTCAAAAAACAAAACAAACTCCAAAATTTAAAAATATGAAAAATAATAAGTCACAAGTTACATACACAATCACCATAAATCTATGAGCAATATAAACATAGTAATGAAGTCAAAAAAATAAAAGATGATGGTGATATTAATAGCAAAAGAACATAAGTAATAAGATAAAAATCAACAACATGTGAACTACGAAGTCTAAGGGAAGAAGAAAGAACAGAGAACAGGAAAGAAAAATAGTCTGGAAAAGTGTGAAGGATCAGAACCAAAACAAAGGTAAGTTTTGGTGGAATATTTTATCCAAAAAAACTGAAACAATAACATTTCAGAGGTAAAACTTGGTTTTTAGAACTGATATCGAGGAACACCACAATAACAGACAGAAAACAGCCACCATTAAAAATCACTCCAGTATTTGAATCACATAAGAAACCATGGCCACTCTATTATAGCATGCTATTTAGTATTGCGGTAAATGTGCACCAGATATTGCCAATTTAAATAGGTATTCAGAGATATTCAAAGGCAAAGATATCATACCAAGCTAGTGATGTCGTAGACAATGATAGCAGCAGCAGCGCCTCTGTAATACATGGGAGCTAAGCTATGGTACCTCTCTTGTCCTGCCGTGTCCCAAATCTCAAACTTCACCGTTGCATCATTTACTGCCAGTGTCTGCGAAAAGAATGCTGCCCCTATTGTTGATTCCTGTTACCACAAAAAACACATAATTTCAGCAACACAATCTCCATGTTTCCCTACCTATAAGACTCATCACACACAAAAACAACTTCTCTCAAAAGTCAAAACCTCAAACCATCATCACACCACTACAAACAGAAGAAAAATCCTCTTTCCCACACCACACCAAAACTATTTATTAAGACCCACAGTAATACGAACCAACGCTAAATGATCACTACCATCATAACTTCCATGATCAAATCAGGTGGTACCCTTTGAGACCAACCGCCAATTTCATAAGGAATCAACATGAATTAGTTAAACACAAGCAATACCCAACGAAAAACTTAAAGTTTTGTCAATATCATCATTCAGAACAAACCCAAATATAACATTTCAGCACATAAACCAAGGAGACCCTTTAAATTTGGAGAATCTCCCAATCAAAATAGAAGAATCAAATAAAAAGTTGGAAAAACAACCTGAAATTCAAGAAATTGACCCTTGACAAAGCGCAAAACGAGACTGGATTTCCCAGCACCCATGTCCCCGAGAAGAACCTGATGAAAGGAAAAGAGGAAATCATCCGAATCAAAATTTCGAGACAGAAACAAAGGAAATCGAAAAGGAGTGGATGGACCCACCAATTTAGCATTGAGGTTGTTGTGTCCGATCGTAGCCATGGGATGAGAATTGGATCGATCGGAAACAAAGATAGGAACAAGAAGAAACCAATACGCGAAATATTAGAAATTTGAACTTTGCTGATATACAGATATTGAAGATTGAAATAATCAAATCGCAGAGACAGAAGAAGAGACTCTCTGAATTCTATTGCTTTTCGCGTACGGTGGTTTTCCTTGCTACCGTCTGCGTCCAAACGCTCTCGTTTTATTTGTTTATAGTGTCGTTTTTGTCTTTTCTTTTGCTTCCTTAATTTATTTATTTATTTTTATTATTATGTTGTTATATTATTATTTATTTTTATTATTATTATTATTATTATTATTATTTTTATTTTGGTGATTATTGGTGGCTTGACTTTGACATACAAATGGGAAATTGCTTTTGCTTAGAAGTTGGGTAAAATGAAGAAGAAGTTTCCTTAAAGCGGAACAATCTAAATTTAATTTCTTCTATGAAGGGTTATTTATTAATGGATTCGCATTCCCTCGTTCTCTAAAATATTATTGTTTTTTAGTCATAGAAGTCATTATCAGCAATATTCTTAAACTTATTAATCATCTATGCCTCATTAATTATATGATATTGAAAAAAAAATGTATAATTAATTTTTAATTTTTAAATATGATAAATTTTTTCCTTGTCAATATTTTTTAAGTTTTTCAGTACTCTTATAATTTATTGATCATCTCAACAATTTTTTTTATATTTTATGTTTTATACTACAATTTAAAACATGGTTATGTACTTAAAATAAATTATCAATTGGCTTAAATAAATATTAGTTTGGTATTTTTATTTGACCCTTCTCGTCACGTTAGCACTTTCCATCATAATTAATTAAAATTTATTTGGTTGATGAAAAGTATTGTCACATTAAATTTAATAAAAATAACATAATAATAATTTCATTCACGGAAACATTTACTTAAATTTGAAATATTTTTATTAACAGTAAGACTTGTCTATAAAAGATAACCTCATATATTTAGTTGGTTACTGTGTTGAAAATAAAAAATACTGAATTAGTTTTATTCAACCCATATAGCTTTTTTTTTTTACTGTACCATCATACCATATATATCTGTTACTGTTTTGTGCATTAATGATCTATAGTTTTTTTCTGCAACTATTATTTCTATTATAAGAAAATAACTTACAAAATATTATATAACAGGAGAAAATTAGAATGGAGAACAATACATGCATAATTTTAAATTATATTTTTATAATTTAAATATCTGACACATGTAATAATTTATCTATTTATTGCAAATACATATATTCTACTGTGACTTACATTTCTAATTGTCTTAAATTAATTAAAAATTATTTTTCTAAATCAATTATTTTTCTTAAAAGGCAATATTAGGATAAAAAAAATAAAAAATGGTTATAGGAGTGAAAATATAATTTTGAATTCCTTAGTGTCTTTTGAATTAATCTAGATTCAAAATAACAAAGATTAAGAGTAGTTGAGTGAACAGTTCTTAAAAGTTCAAATAAGCATTTTATGTTACATTCAAGATAAATAATTCCACCTTAGGTAATGGCTAGAGATAGAGAATTAGGGAATGTTCCTTCTTTTTCTCCTACCTTTACCTTTGGACATTCCTTCTTCTTCATTGATGAAGGATCATTTATACTTGCTTAAATAACCCTCTCTAATATGTTGAGTTTCAAGTAATATATACCAAGACTTCTATTTTTATTGGTTAATTTGATAGGAATAAACAGAAGGAAACTTCGTGAGTCAACACATAAAGAGAAAACTTGACATCACATTAAAGAAACACTCTGTAGCTTGTCTTTGTTTTTAATGAAGAGGGTAAACAATAAATTCAGAGATGGTAAAACATTAACCATACGACACGTCATGTCTCCTCTTTATTCAGATATTTTCTTTCATTTCAAGCATGCAATGCGAAAACGAGAATTTGAGGGCAGTATTTAGTGAAGTTAATTAATAGCATGAATACAAAGCTAAGGTAATTTGATCTTGTTTTCTTTTGGTCCTCTTTCGGTTTAATGCAAAAACACAATGAAGAGAAAGGACAGACAAAGAAACAAGATGTTGATTAAGGAAAATATAGTGAAGCTACCTACAAGTAGGACATACCCACATTAATTGTTGGGATCACAATAGTGATGGTCTTACATGTTCTGCCCTAAAATGGACCAAGGTACATACATTTTAATAAGCCAAGCCTAAAAAAAAAGGTGAACAAGAGGAACCGGTGCTACTTACGAGATAATCACCAAACCCTCCTCCTACCAACAGTAGCTTGCTTAAACCAACTGAGAAAAAACAAATCACATCCTTGAAATCTGAAGAGGTACAAGAGCTTCAAGCATTTCATGTGTAACAGAAGCTAGACGCAGCTTTTCCACGGGGCCTTGTTTCTCTAAAAGATATTTCTCACAATTTTCTGCAGCCATAATCCCAGCAGAGTAAGCTCCATGCACAGATCCCTGGTTGTCCAAGCTTACAGCTTCTCCCCCAAAGAATAGATTGCCCAAGGGTGCACGAAGCTTATCATAAACATCAATTGGTTTTCCAACTAAATCATATGAGTAACATCCAAGAGAGTCTGGATCTGTTCCCCATCGAGAAACCAGATACTGAACCTGCAAAAGAGAAACAAAACATCAAGTTGGGATCTTCAGCAGGTGTAGACACTAGGGAAGCCAACTTTTAATAGAATGGGCTTACCGGCTCAGAAGCTTTTGGAAACATCTTTTTGAGCTGTTGCATTACAAATTTTGCTGCTGCCTCATCAGATAGCTTCTCAATGTCATAAGCAAACCTTCCAGCTACCATATAGACAAGAACAGGATGGCCTGTTGCTTTGTGAAGATTCAGAAAATAGCCACAGGCATAAGAAGTTGGAGCAACAGTGCCCAAGAGTTCTACATTTGGCCAAAATACTTCGTCAAATCTTAGGGCAATCTTATTTTCATTGCCCACACCAAGATCGGAAATTGCTGAAACCTTACAATCAGGAAGTTTTGGTTCAAATTCAATTAAATTGGCCTTCAGGATTCCAACAGGAACAGTTATGATTGCAGCATCAGCAACAAAGTTCCTGCCATCCTCGATCGTCACCATTACCTTGTCGTAACCACTGGATATCTTTTTCACCCTATATGGTGAGATTTCACAAAAAAGATCAAAATCGGGACAGAAATATTTGGGGATGTAACCCTATTTTCAAGCAAAATTAAATGAAATAAAACCAGACTTTGTTTTGTGGTGGCCTGCTGCCGGTCAACTCTCGGGTTACAGCAAGAGCAGTTTGGCTTTTATAAAGTTGAAATTAATTGTGAAACATTGTTTGTAATTATGGATGGGAAATCAATCAATGAACTACCAAGTATCAACAAATGTTTATTCAATCAATTGAGCCACTTAAACATATAAGTCAGAGAGGTGTCTGTCCATATTTTAAAAAATAAGTACGAGAAAAAACTACGGGTATATATGTTTTAACATATTCCTAACTAACAGAAATTTAACTTTTAACAACCAAAAAATAGTTCCCATGCTTATTATTCTCTGGGATCCAAGCATCAACTTACTTTTCTGCTTTGTTTCTCTATTTATTAAATTTTTGGTCAAATATAAGGAAAAATCACCGTGTAGTTATGTCAGGTACTAGATCTAGCAGGCATACCTGTGGTTCAAACGTATGTCAACATTTTTTGCGAGAGCTTTTATAACAGGATCATATCCTTGTACCATGAGTCCATGACCACCTGAGAGTACATGTTCCTACAATCAGGAAGCTCAAAAATGTAAGCACTAATTTGGATTATAAATAGTGCTGAGCTGATATTCGACATATAGAACACAACAATAAAAATTGAATCACGCTTAAAAACACTCATCTCCATTTTATGTAAGACAAATGTTCTACTTGATACTTGAAAGTGTACGACGGTTTCAATTTAGTCCTTGAATATTAATAAGTTAAAAATATATCTTTTACATTCATCATTTATTTTAAATATGCCATCATATATCACCATTAAAATGCAGTTTATATAGATGGACTAAATTTTTAATAATAAAAATGTAAAAGATTAGTTAATTATCATTGATGATTTATCTCTAAAATTATCTCTAGTTTTTTGACTAATTTCTAGATACGCTTAGTATATAATAATCAAAATGAAACAATACATAGACTATTCTATATAAATTAGCAATTTTGGATTTCTGCTTATCATAATCATCCGGAGATTCCATCATTAATTTCAACAATAACCCTAGGAAATGGTAGTCAATTAAGATTTTATGAATGAAATCATGGATAAAGCACAGAAACATTTGTTAAGAGTTTAGAGGCAAGAAGATATCATATATCCTTCCGCTTAGATTGGCACTTGCCTGATCCCAGGTTTTGAGTGAAATCATATCAGCATCAGCAGCAAACCAAGCTTCCATTCTGCATATAAACCATTGCATCACTTCATGGGCAAGTCCTTTTTGCCTGCAGAGAATTTGGGTCAATTGCAGCTCTAGATTGGAACTTACAGCCTCAGTGTTCGCACATAGTATTATCTAATCAATCAAATACCTTAGTTCTGGATGCCTATCTAGCACAACTGAAATAGCTTGAGAAATTGAAATGTCCTCAGGATGCTCATCCCTCACTTTCGCTGTCTGTAGTTACAGGTCATTAGATTCAAGATTGAGTTGATCAGAACTTCATTTAAGATTGAAAAGTACCACGTCATATGATGCTAAGTGAAAAAGGGTCTTACTTTTTCCAGAATTTTCTTAAAGGTGTCTCCAACTTCAATGACCAACTGTTGTGGAACTTGTTTACCGTCGATGTTAAAAAGCATATAACTGGAAAAATACAAAATACAGTTACTAAATAAGACACTACCAGCAGAATTGCAAAAGACCCAAATATTCTATTTGCATATGGAAGCTAACGCTTCATTTTCAGATATGGCAATGTCGAGCGTCCCAAATCATCTAGCCAGATCAACGAAGTCATGGACCGTAAGTTTGGAAGACCTCCAACAAAAAAAAATAACAAGTAATAGGCGCACGAAGGAAAAATGAAGATTTGAGGAGTGAGTTGGTTAAGCTCATTTATAATGACAATTAGGGAGTAAGAAGGAGGAGGGAGTCAGCTTTTTTGAGATTGCAGGTAGTATAGTGAGCTAGGAGTTTCCCTCTACAGGTATTTGCAGAATTCATCGGTGTGTATTCATCCTTTTTTTTTCAATAATACATCACTTTTTTCCTATTTTTGTTTTGTTCTAACACTGGTGATTTATAAGCGCTCTATGTTTAGAGAAAAGGTTAAGGCCCACAAAGGGTGACCATTTTGGTAAATTTGCAACTAATCATGTAGGTCAGTTTTTCTTTGGTAAAAAATCAAGAAGGTTAGTTTAAATACTACTAAAATATTAAAAAATATTTCTAAAAATCTGCATCATAAACTTCAAAAATACATCAATTTCAATGGAATTGTCATAGTAAAGGATTATTACCTTTCCAAATCATGGTCATATAGAACAGAGTTGTCACCACTGGTACGATATAAAGGAAGCCCCAGGCCACGTATTAATGGAGCCAATGGATTTTCATTACAAACTCCATGTAGCCTAAAAAGTAATCAAGAAAAAAACTAATAGCATGAGAAAGGCACAAATTTTTCACTCATTCAATTGACAATTCTGTACATTTAAAGGATAACATGGTCAAGACAAAAATAATGCATCTCACTCTAACCAAAACATCATACTTCATACAGATAAAATTTCGTTAGAGCAAATTGAACTTACCATGAGGCTCCCATGTCAACTGGACAACCAAATGAGAAGTCCGTATGAATGCGACCACCAAGCCTATCTCGTGACTCCAGTACAGTCACCTAAGCAAATGATGAAATAAGCCAAAGCAAAAAGCACAAAAAATCTTTTAAGGGCGCCTAATAAATGAAAATCAATAAAAAATGAAGAGGAAACTGATCATAATGATATGTCACCTTAAAAGATGCATCGTATAGACTTCGTGCTGCAGCAATTCCAGATATTCCAGCACCAATCACAATAACGGATGGCTGAGTTCTGTTTTTACTCTCAACATGTGAGGAAATAGTACCTGATCAACCGACACAAAAACCATCAGGAGAAAAATCATACTGCATAATAATGACAATGAACTACAAAACCACATAAAGCAACGTCAATATCCTGTTCTTTTTATCCATCCTTTTTTCAATATATAATATTACAACCATGAGAGTTTTCAGAAAAATGTTACAACCATCAGAAAGAACATAACACAACAATGGCCTTATAATTGCATTGTATATATCTCCACCCAAGATCCTGAAAAGACCCAAAAGTTGCAAATCTTACAAAATTTCATTCCGTTATATAATAATAAACTGTAGAAGAAAACACCCCTCAACTATGATCATGTGCTACCCAACTTACCTCCAATACAGGAATCAAACCATTGTAAATAGGATTAAACCAGCGAAAAGCATTTATGTTTACCAAAAATTAAAGGACCACAAAGATCCATATAGGATCCTGCTCAATTAGGAACAAATAGACCTTAACTATTCCAAAACTTCTTTGACACAGGCCTTCCGACTGGATTGCAATCATAGGCAGGACAACCATCATAAAAAAGACCGTTGTTCCACATGACATCACAGATTTTTTTTAACACAAACTAGCAAATCCCTGAACATCAACAAAGAATAACGTATACACAAAAACAATGCACCTATCATAAAATTGAAGAGGACAACAAAAATTATATGCACTTCCTTGAGTGTTGGGTACTAATAAAGGCTTATACTAAAAGAAAAAATTAAACTAGTCCTCTTATAAACTAACATTAATTTATTCACGAGCTAAATCAGATTTTGAAAAGGCTAGGCTAATAAGAACTAACAGTCTACGAAATGGTTTACGGAAAAGCTGATTTCTTTTGTTCTCTTATTTTTCTATCTAAAAAATATTTGCAAAGAAGTTTCTCCTGCACTAAAACATAAAGAAACAGCAAGAGTCTTGCTGCTTGAGGATAAATCAGCCCCTTAGACAGGAGGATGTCATTCAGCTCATTCAAAAAAACAAAGATTCATAAATAATCTAAGAAAATAAAACTGCAAGGAGAAGAACAAAATCGGAAAAACTGCAATAAAAGACTTGTCGGCGGAAGGTGAAAAGCAGAGGAGGAGAAAGCACAAACTCACCATCGAGGAAATGCGAGGAGAAGAGTTGATTAGGATCCATTAGCTTGGAGCGAATTGAAAACGAGAGAAAGGGAGTTTTAGAATGAGTATCGGATCTGATCGGATCGGGTCGGAGAGTGTGGTGTTGCGCAGTTTTGTCACAGAATCAAGGGTGTATAGGTATGGGGAAATTGGAGACTAACTGGAAGGAGTTGCAGAAGATTAACAGGAGGATGCCGGCAATGTAGCGGCTAAGGTGAGGAGAAAAACGTAGCTTCTCAAAATATATCATAATCTTACAATTCTTCCGATCAAAATCCAACCGGAGAACCTTCCTTGCATAAGAAATTTGATTGATGCGCACCCAAAATTCCGATTTCCAATTCGATCGCTTGAACGAACGAACACAACCCCTTTCTCTCTCTCTCTCTCGCTCTCTCTTTCTCTCTCTCTCTCTCTCTCTCTCGCTCTCTCTTTCTCTCTCTCTCTCTCTCTCTCTCTCTCTCTCTCTCTCTCTCGCTCTCTCTCTCTCTCTCTCTCTCTCTCTCTCTCGCTCTCTCTTTCTCTCTCTCTCTCTCTCTCTCTCTCTCTCTCTCTCTCTCTCTCTCTCTCTCTCTCTCTCTCTCTCTCTCTCTCTCTCTCTCTCTCTCTCTCTCTCTTCCTCTCTCTCTGAACGATTGAATGAATGGAATAGCAGATGATGATTCCTGAATTCTATGGCCACAAACACGCTATTTATACCTCACGGAACCACTTTCGCCCTTATTATTTAATTACGATTACTATTATTTTTATTATTGTATTTTAAGCGAATGGGTCTATTTATAACCCTTTTCTATTTGTCGAGGAATGGTGGAATAGAATCCTTTGGTTTTCCACGTCAAAATTTAGATATATGTGAATAACATGTTAATTGAGTTTTTGAAGGTGTTAGATTTTTGTATGTATGTGAATAACATGATAATTTAGTTTTTGGAGGTGTTAGATTTTCTATTTTCACCGTTTAAATTATTTATGATTATGCTTATCTTATGAACACTGAGCAATTATGGCCATCAGTTATAAGGAAAACTAAAATAACTTCCTTTCAGATGTTTAAGATCTTCTATATGTTTTTATTTTATAAATAAACATTGATTAAGTATATGTTTAAAGTAACAGAAAAAAAAATATGAAGGCATATATATTCATAGTTAAAATTGTGATACATATTAAGTTAATATTTTTTATTGATACGGTAAGTACATATTTTGTTATCTAACCTGGATATTTATTTATTAGTAAATTTTATTTAAGTATTTTTTTAATTTAAGTAATTAAAATAAAATTATTAGTAAAAAAATATTACAAAGTTGTTTAAATTTTAATTTTATATATTTTTATTTTCTAATTTAAATCTCCGTTATTTAAATAATTTTTTAAAAATTTACTTTAATATAAGTTATTTAAATTTCTCTTTTGAAAACATCGTATTTATTTGTATTAATATTTTATGGAATAATTTGGTTTAAAATATACTTAATTTTTTTAATTTAAACTTGTATTTTAAAGATTTATTTTAAAAAAATTAAAAAAAAAAGGCTTAAATATACATTCGGTCCCTATTTTTGTTGATTTTATTTAATTTGGTCCTTATTTTCGTTTTATGTTCAATTAGGTCCTCATTTTCGTTAAATTGTGGTCAATTTGGTAATAGTTAACGTTTTTGAACAGTACATGCAACGTGTCAGCTCCTGGTTTTTTTTATTTTTTTTAAAATTTTTTAAATTTTTTTTTAAAATTTTTTAATTTCAAAAAAATGGTCCACGTGTCAAGTCACAGTTGTGCCACGTGTCAATTAGTGCCACGTGTCAGCTTGTGATAGTATTATTTTTTTTATTTAATTTAGTCCCTATATTTGTTATCTTTGTTCAATTTAGTCCCAATTTTTGTTCAAATAAATCAATTTTGTCCCTTTGAAATTGACACTAAATTTAATATCTTTTATACAAATTACATTAATATATTTTCTAAAATTGACATTTGAATTTATTATTTTTTAAATTTAATTATAAATTATTAAATTTAATTATAAATTATATAAATTCTTATATTTAACTGCTAAATAGAATATAATTATTTAAAATATTATAAGAATATAATTATTTTTCTAATATTTGTATTCTAAAATATTTTTAAAATTGATATATACAAATCTTTTAAATATTCAAAATATTTTAGAAAAATAAA
>Ga0209589_1003346_pt1 | contig 28048 bp, 11 predicted proteins | sample CowpeawhiteBW_FD_187525 | JGI IMG/M metagenome (GOLD analysis project Ga0209589, IMG submission 187525) | Root nodule microbial communities of legume samples collected from California USA - Cow pea white BW (SPAdes) (version 2) | ecosystem: Host-associated > Plants > Roots > Nodule | place: USA...
GGGTAAGCTAATAATGATTTAAAGAAAGTTACATTAGAGTAACAACATAATAACAATCAATTATCACAAATTCACACATGAACATTCCAATACTCACACGCCATTCAACTCTAGACTCAATCATCCGGATATATGCAATTAACATCGGACTTCTTGGTGGCTTGCACTGTGTATGATTCCCAAACTCTGCAGAGTTTGGCCTCAAGGGGTTATCACCCAATCATCACACCAGGTAAGTCTCCTTCGCGCCAAAGACTTGATCGAGTCCAGTGGCTAAGACCTCCTGCTACTCCTCACGACATAACTCATTATACTCTATATGAGCCTTAATGGTTATTGCAGCGTCAGGATACCAACCAAAACTGAGTCCTAATGTCTTTGCATACCCTACCTCATCCACACTTAGAATTTCTCCATGAAATTCCTCCATAATTCACATACAACAGGTTCATATTCACCCAATCTCACTCAAAGCATACCAAGACAGTCAAAAAAATTCATTTCAGATAAGTTAATGCAATGAAACACATCAAAATAGCAAACATATCTAACTAAATCCAATTATCAGCTTCCCTTACCTGACAAAGCGACTCTGCAGACCCAAACCGTTTAAAGAACACCAAAACATATCTAACTCCACGGGATGCTCTATCTACACATAGAAACATCACAAGAACGATCAGGACCTACCATTATGATCACTGATCAACAAAGACTCATACTGATGATTAAAACGTCACATGCAAGCGAAAGAGAGCTCGCATGCAACATAAAATAGAAAAGACTACAAAGAGAGCGGAAACTCAACTTACGTGAACAGATAAATTGATCGGTCCAATTTGAAGAGCTCGCCGAGAGGATCAATCCTACGGTCTCGGTTCTTCAATCAGACGACCAAAGAGACAGAACCTCTAGAGAGAAGTCAGAGAACTTCTAGAGAGAAGTCAGATAACCGTAGAGAAGTGGTTTTTAGAGAGATGATGTGTTTTAAAATAATGAAACTCATTTATAAGAATTCTATTTATACTAAAACATTTTAATATTAAAAATAATCGAATCTCACTATTTTAAACTAGTATCACTTTTTAAATGCCATCTTTAATTATTATTCTCTAAACTTACCAAAACTTTATTTTTTTTAATAACTCTATAAATCGCTTACGATTTTTTTTCATATCATCATATCAAATTACTTGTATTAAATTTTTGAAAGATAATCATTATAATTACTTTTCACCGTCTGCGCCACTCTGTTAGGAGCAACCTCGTATAATATCTGCTTTCGTCTTCATATTATTATTATTTTATGCCTTTAATTAATTTTTGTAATAATTATTTTGTCCATCGTGTTAAATATAATTTTTATGGTTTGCCGATATAAATTTTTTTTATCAACATTTATCAAATATCAATTAAACTACAGAAACACGAATTTAAACAACTTGGTTTTTAGGACAGAATTACGATTATGGATACATTACATGATCAATTACACCGATCCCACACAAAAACAAATTATGTGATAAATAAAAATACGTGGAGCAGGTTGCATGGAAGGAATGCATATGCACGATGTAGCCTACAACCAAAATAAGGAATAAATTGTTTGCACGGTGAAAGAACCAAGTTGATGCTAATATCTCTATTAATTCCATTCCATGCATCGTTAAACAAAAACCAAACAGATACAACAACATCAAAGAACCTTGTACCTGTCCGATTCCAGCCACAACAACCTCTGCGTGTTCCACCAGAAGAAGAGAGGAGAACACCACCACCAGGTTTCCTCCTCTCTCTTCCAATATCATACATACCTATTCTCACATAGACTTACCCTAAATTAAGCTAAAGCCTTCAATAATGAAGATCCTCCACAAAGATTTCGCCCTCAACCAAACCGGAACTGCGAAGCTCATGGCTGAAGAACCCGACGACGTGTGGGTCCTCTACAATCTCATCCTCCCCGGCGACGTCGTTTCCGCCGACACCACGCGCAAGGTTCACCACGATTCCTCCGCCAAGAAAAACACAGCATCACGTGTCAAGCTCACCCTCCAACTCAAAGTCACGTGCCGAGACTTCCACAAAGACTCCTCCACCCTCCGCCTCCAAGGTCGCAACCTCCACCACAACCAACACGTCGCCGCAGGCTCCTTCCACACCATCTCCCTCGAACCCAACAAACCCTTCCTCCTCCAAAAAAATCTCTGGCAAAACGACGCCGTCCAAACCCTCAACGACACAACCCAAAAAGAACGTTCCAATTCAAATGCCACTTCCATCCCCGACCTCGCCGTCGTTCTTTTCCACCCGCACCACGCCGAGATCCACATAGTTGCAGAAGGAGCCACCATGCACTGCACCAAGGTCGAAGCCTGCCCCAACTCCAGGAAAAACGGAAAAGTTTCTTCGTCCGTGTTTTTCCGCCGAGTGTTGGCGGCGTTGGTGAAGCGCGTGGATTTCAAGGTTTTGAGGGGCGTGGTGGTGACGAGCGAGGAGTTTCGTGCATTTGCGATTTCGGAAGCGAGGAAGATGGGGATACGGTGGATCGAGGATAACAAGACGAGCGTGGCGGTCGTGGAGGATGGTGATAGTTTGGAGAAAGTCTTGAGTAACCCGGCGGTGACGGTGCTGGTGAAGGACGGCAGGGTTAGGGCGTTTAGGGAGTTGTGGGAGATGGTGTGCAACGATTCCGGCCGCGCGTGTTATGGATCCGAGGAGGTGGAGCGTGCGAGAGAAATGAAAGCGATTGAGATACTTTTGATTACCGATGATCTTTACAGGAACGAGGAAGTTGGTACGAGGCAGAGATACGATGGTTTGGTGAAATCGGTGAAAGACGGTGGAGGAAAGGCTTTGGTGTATTCGCCGATGCATGTTTCGGCGGCGCAACTGTCGCAGCTCACCGGCGTTGCTGCCATTCTCCGGTTTCCCTTGCCTGATCTGGAACTCCAAGATTGAAATGGTGTTAAATAATTTACCGTTTTAACAAACAGGGGTTGTGTTGTACAGATTAATTAGATGGAAATGGTGTTAAATAATTTACTGGTTCTAGTTAATTGTTGGTTTAATTTGGTTAGTTGTTAATTAATCTCCCGCTGAAGTCAGGGGAAAGTGGATTGTCGAAGTTACCTGTAATGATTTGGGTTTGTGCTGTGTATGTAATCACGTGTTCTAATTGTTGTTTACTCTGTGATCAGAAACTGGTAATGCATGTCGGAGACTTCAAAATAATTTTTAATTTAGTATGAATAATGACCAAGTCTTCTCCAGGGCACTGTACCATTTAAATTAAGAAAAATGATTTGTTCACTATAACTTTTTTTTTATAATTTTATGTTGCATATTTTAATTGGTTTTTATTTTTTTATTTTTTCATTTTTAATATTCAAAAATCACTTAAAAAAGTGACAACTCATTATAAAAGAAAATTATAAAAAATTTAGTAATCAAAATATTATTTTTTTTAAAATTATATTAAAATGCAATCAAATATCACCGCATACTTGGCTGGATTAGATCCGACCAACATGCAAACAGATGCCAAATTTAAAAGAAAATCACTTAAACCCACTCAAGGGGATCCGTCCGTTCTCAGCCCATGGGTCACAGAAGGAAGCTTTCCAGCTGAAGCAAAATAGCCATAGTCCACCCATACTAAAGAGATTCTTTTATTTTATGAAACTTTCTTTTTACGTCGAAAATAAGTGTCACTTTCAATTTAATATTTAAACGTAAAACAAATTTTAATTAATTTTTATAATATAATTTTTCAGCCATATATATATATAAATGTTCCGGTCTTACACTTTAGAAACAAATCAAGAACAAGTTGAGTCATCTGTTTGTCAAACCACTCCTGTTTGTCTCACTTTCTTCTAGCTGATTATGGAGTGAGAGAAGACCCTCTTTTCATTGATCTCCTTTAACTATTCTTTGTTGCGTTATATATGATTTATTTTAACCACCTCCGTCTGATTTGGCTACAACATAGAGTTGATGATCTCCTGTTTTCTCGTGTCCTATCCCTGATATCTAGGTTTGTCTTCAGGAGTACTAAATACAAATCTAATAACATCATACTAAATACAAATCAATATATTCAATCACACTGTAAAAAATTATAGATCCAAATAACTTGTGAAGTAAACAATTTCTTCATCCATTATACCATTACAGATTCAAATATATGTTTGGAAATAAACAATATCCGGCAAACCCATTAAACCATAAATAGTGCATTATAAGAGAGTATGTCTCTCCAAATTCCAAATAGAGAAGTGAATAAAGACATAACCAAAAGTGTCATTTTTAAGTGATTTTAAAATATTAAAAATAAGAAAAAAATAAAATAAAAAATTACTTAAAAAATGATTTAAAATTGTGAAAAAAAATTGTCAAAATTTAGTAGTTAAAAAATATTTTTCTTTTTAAATATTACATAACATATTTCAAATGTAGGTTCTCTTGGGCAAAACAAGATAGGAAGACAGTGAGTTGTATTTAGTTGCAAAAACAATGAAAATAATTAGAATATACAATGCACAAAATGTAATAAATAAAACAAGTTTTGACATGTCAGTTAATGCTAATGGAACAAAGACAGACAATATCGTACACCACAATGGGAAGGAAAGGGGTGATTGTTTCTTAGATATTGAATGTGTTTTATGGGATCTATCACATTGTCCCAAAAACACGGCACCACTTTTAACACTTAGCCATATGCATTAATCATAACTCATTTCAGGAAATAAAATAATATTTTAACTCACTTTTTTTATTTATTTTTAATTTATTATTTTCATTATTCTTAAATAATCTATTTTAATTTTTTATAATAATATGATGATATAAAAATAATAAAAATGATAAATTAAAAGTGGATTAAAAAAAATAAGTTAAAGTATTCTTTAATACAAGTAGTCTTTAATTTTAGGAGTGTTAATATTTTATATAAATCTAACACTTAAATTTCATTTGTAGACCTATTTAGAATTCAATAATAATAAAATATTATAAAATTTTTAATCGTTTATAACAAAATTTAATAGAGATACTAAATTCTTAATCTTCGTGATAGATTTATTGCTTTTTGACAATTCTTCCTTTAAGGATTAATTGTAGTGTTGGTTAACAAAAGTGTAATTATTTTGATTTTTTTTATTGATAAAATATATATGAGAGAAAAGAAAACCTTATCCCTACACACTTGAAATGTGTGAAAAATAAACATCAATAACTTTACCTGAATATTATATATTAAAAATAAGCTTACTTTAAATATATTAGTTTATCTTCTTTTTTAAATATATGCAAATTATAAGAATATACTTACAAATAAAAGTACGTTTTAAAAAAGTAGACAAGTGAAAATATTTTTTAATTTAAAACCGACTCACTTTTTATACAATCCCGTGAAAAAGGCGTTTAGAGCGTAACACTATCAACTAACTACAAACTATTTAAAACACGATTTTTAAAATAGTTATTGTAAAAGTAATTTACATTATCATATGCGCTAATTCTTGATTAAATAAATATAGATAATATTTTCTTTTCGGGGATAAGAAAATAGGAGAATACTACTATTCTGTCATAAAAACTTATAAAATATTTTAATGTCATTCACAAATAAATAGGTAACTCCATAACTTTATCGATTATCATATGATAAGTTTTACACTAATTTCTACTCATTTATTTTTCTATTTTATTCACAAACATAAAGAAGAATTTAGTTAGACTAAAATTTTAATCACATGAATAACAAGAAAAGTGATAAACACGGGAAAATAAAGAAAATAAAAAAAACAGAAGATAGTCCACGCGTTCTGCACTGCACGCAGCAGGAGGCAGTGGCAGTGCCACAGTTTTGCCGTCACAGTGCGTTACAACGGATATCCTTTCTTGGGTTCTGTTCCCTTCAATTTTCATCCCATACAAAATTTATAACTCAAACAATCATTGTTTTTTACAAAAATCTCACATGACCAACTTTCGTAGTAGAATAACAATTTACTGGTTGTGCAATGAGGCCAATCAAAATTGAATTTGTACCTTTAACGTCACTTTCTATCTTTTTGCAATCTTGGTAATTGCTATGCTCTTCCACACACAATTTTCAAATTTCAATCAAAATTTTAAGCTCGTACCATAAAATTAATTTACAAGTTAAGATTTGCAAACGTCATCTTTTATCAATGTGGACTTCAATACTTTTTCATATTGAACTGAGGATCCCAACATGTCTCACTCAAGAAGAAAAGCTACGCAAACGTCACAAAAAATCTCATCGAAATTACTCGGCAAATGTTGATGCAATTGCTCGCAAACAAATTTTAAGCCATTCGTGTATTTTATTTATCATTTGCTAAATTCAAATTTTGTGATACAATAATCATTGAAGACGCTTTATAGATTAATTCTTATAGAAAGAATTAAGCCAAACTTCTATATTGGAGTCTTGAAAAAATTTGGAGTGTTTTTTTCTATTTAAAAATAAATAACGTTTATTTAAAGAATTAAAAAAAATAGAAATCATATGTTAACATAATATTATATTATATGCATGAATCGGTATCATACGAACATGCTAATTAGTAAATTAATGTAGTAAAGATGACGATAATAACTTTAGATTTGTAAAGAAGGGAGAGTAGTTTTACATTACATATGTATATAAGGAAGTAAAAATAATCTGTATCGGGTACCGCAAATAAAACTTGTAACAGGTAGAAAATATATATTGAAAATGAATATGCACGGATAATACGTAGAAGTATTTTTTTATACCCGTATGTTAACGGGTAGGTACAAGTATTATAGTATCTGTATCTGTGAATATTCATACCCGTTATACTTTAATTTAAGTTAAAAAAAATTCAAAAAATAATTAAAATATTAATACATCGATTTTGAATGAATTATTTTTTATCAACTAGTTTTAAAAAATTTCTATTTATTTGTAAATTCTTATTCAACACTATTCAAATAAGTTATGTGCACTTTGTTTAAAGTTTATAAAAATTATGTATTGTATTTTTATTTGAATTTTTAGTTAAAATTTGTTGTTAAATATTAAATTTTTTATTTTCTAAATACTTACATGTATCCGTAAATATTACAAAAATATATAAATATATATATAAATATAAGTACGGATATAAAACACGGATGAATTGCTATCCATACTGATCCTATTAATATTCTTGTGTGTACTTTAGAAAATACAACTAAAAAAACATACTAATATAATAAAAATGTTCTATTATTTTTCCTTTGTTTAATTTTTACTCTTATAATGTATAATATTCGAGTTAAGACTTAACAAGTGAGAGAAAAGAGACCAGGTCTCTTACTTCTCTCTCTCTTTATTGTTTGTCTCTGTAGAAGACTCAATGCACCAACTGCGTCGTCGTGGTCGCGATTGAAGACGAAGAAGAAAAAGAAGACAGACAAAAATGCGGGCCTCCGTTTCCCTGTGGCTCGTGTTAGCCACCGTCGCGTTGTCGGCGGCGCTGGTTCACGGCGGTTTGACGGGGACATTTCTTCCTCTAGAACGGGCCATTCCTCTGAACCAACGAGTCGAATTAGAGGCGCTGAGAGCTCGCGACAGAGCACGCCACAGTCGAATCTTGCAAGGTGTCTTTGGTGGCGTTGTCGACTTCACTGTCCAGGGAACCTCCGATCCTTACTCCGTTGGGTACGGGTAATTCTTTTTCTCGCCTCCTTTCAAATTTCCCCGTATATTTTTTATTCTTCTTAATATTCCATTTTCGTTATGCATTTTCTTTTAACCGTTTTTGCAAGAAGAAGAAAGAAAGAGGAATAGCCGTAACGGATAGAGTATTTATTTGAGATCATTGTATTATATTATGATAATGATATTAACGGCTAATAAGTTTGAAGCAGTATATGGCATGTACTTTTGAAGCTTGGGGTTAATCTTGTTTTCCTTGTTCAGGCTCTATTTCACGAAAGTGAAGTTGGGATCGCCTGCGAAAGAGTTTTACGTTCAGATTGATACTGGAAGTGACATATTGTGGTTGAATTGCATGACTTGCAGTAATTGCCCACAATCTAGTGGGTTAGGGGTGAGAATTTTATGCTTTTAGCTGTTGTCATTTAATTTGACATTTTTTTTTTTGTAGATGAGAGTGTGATGATTTGACCTCTTCTTGCTGTTTTTGTATGCACCCTACAGATTCAGCTGGATTTCTTTGACACGACCGGCTCATCCACTGCTGCGTTTGTCTCCTGCGCTGATCCAATATGTTCTTATGCGGCTCGAACTGCGACAAGTGAATGCTCTTCTCAGGCTAATCACTGCAGCTACACTTTTCAGTATGGGGATGGAAGTGGGACAACTGGTTATTATGTTTCTGATACGATGTATTTTGACACCGTCCTGGGACAGTCATTGATTTCTAACTCTTCATCTACCATCGTTTTTGGGTGAGTCCTTCTGCTTTTGAGGATAGTCATGTCATGAGTGAGTTTGGGAACATATAAAGATCAGAGCTGGATCATAGGGGTCAGAGGAGCGTAGTTTTTGTTTGTGAAGATTATGTTCTGAGCTTAGTAGCAAACATTGTAATTAAATTATTATTACTAATAATATAATACTGTGGATCAGGGCAACTAACTGCATAAAAATATTGCCAAAAGGTAATCTTTTTTTAAAGGGAGAGAAAAGGTAACACACTATGGGCTGTTTATTTTGAGGTTGTTCACTATTTTACCTCCTCTTTCTGCTGTGATAGTTTGCACACTTACTCCCTTGTTTGTGTTAAGATGAATATTGAGTTTAAATGAACCTTTTGGGATTATTGTTTGGAAACAGGTGTAGCACCTACCAGTCTGGGGATTTGACCAAAACAGATAAAGCAGTTGATGGAATTTTTGGGTTTGGTCCTGGTGCTCTATCTGTTATATCACAATTGTCATCACAGGGTCTGACACCCAAAGCGTTCTCTCATTGCCTAAAAGGACAAGACAATGGAGGAGGTGTGTTAGTTCTCGGTGAAATTTTGGAGCCAAATATTGTTTATAGCCCACTTGTCCCATCACAGTATGTTCTCTCTTCTGCATTCTTTTTCCAAACTTTATTCTGTTGGTGGACATGTTTTTCCTTAATACGAAAGTACAAGTACTATTCATTTCCTAGAAATTATGAAACTAGGTATTTGCATTATTGTTAAAGATTAATTAGTGTGTTTGGATGGTAGGTAGGAAGTTGAGTTGAGTTGAACTCAACTGGAGTTAAGAAAAAGCAACCATTGTGGGTGTGTTTGTATTTTAGTGAGAACACCTGAATCAACTTTAAGTTTCTATTGGATACCATTCCTACAAGTTTGACATGTTCTTAGATCCAGTTAGAAATAAATTCACCTCTAACTGTAGTCCACTTAAAAACTATGATGAGTTGCTTTTGTATCAATTCCAATTGAGTTAAACTCTATAATTTTCTAACGAAAATCTAAACACGCACTAGCTTTTAAGTCAACTGGAGTTTGTGGTGAATTTTGTTTCTATCTAGAGGTGAAAAAAAGTGCCATACATGTTCATACAACATTTGATGGAAGATGAAAGTTGGTTTGAGTCTCCCGATTGGTATCCAAACACACCCTTAATGGTAGACAAATTATGAGCTAATTATTCTTGAATTTAGCATACCAATTTGCTAGTTACAGTACAAGTTGTGGACCACAAAACATAAAATTAGCACTGCTAGTTGACATCTTGACAAAATTAGCCAAATAATGGTTGTTTTGTACCCATAGCTAACACGAAGTTTCTGATTTTTGTTGTTGTGAGGACTGGTCATAAAATTGTCATCTTTTATCCTTGATTGCAATTTTCTGAAGGGTAATTTACTTCCTTTTCGTTGCTTTTAGCCAAATATGTTAACTTTTGCCAGTATTCTAGTTATAAAAAACATTGGGTTTGAAGTTTGTATATTCAAGTTCATGCCTTTAGCGGAGAAGGTGAAAACTTTCTTGGTTTCCCGATGTGATATTGTTGTGTAGGGCTCAGCTCTCTCCTTACCAAGACAGTTTATTTTCATGAAGCTTACGTGCCATACCCTTGTTAAATGAGCGTGACTCAACCTGGAAGTGGAAACCTGTTTTCAGTTTTTGGGGGTTTTAAACCTCACATTATGAACTCTTTATTCAGCAAAAGTTGTAATAAAAACGACTATAAATGATAGTGCACAACAAACTTTTTTAATTTAATGAAATAAGCTTTGAATTGAACATAATACGCGATATTGCTTACTCAGTTACCAAATTAGGAGCAGTTCTGTCGTGGGATTACTGGACCAACCTCTAGTGTCCTAAAGGTGTGTGCCCTGGGGCATGGGGGTCAGTGTGGTAGTCTCAAGATCAGTTCCCGCAACGTTGAAATAATTCTTGGCCTGCGGAAGCTTTGTCCTGCGAGCACAAATTAGTTCTTGGTTGTTAGATTTGGGATGTCCATGCACAAAATAAAATTCGTGTTCTATGTCTTACTTTTTATTTGGCTAATTCTTTGGTGAAATTTCAGGCCTCATTACAACTTAAATCTTCTGAGCATTGCTGTTAATGGACAACTTCTCCCAATTGATTCAGATGTATTTGCGACAACTAATAATCGAGGAACTATAGTTGACACTGGAACGACATTGGCATACCTTGTTCAAGAAGCATACAATCCTTTTGTCGATGCTGTGAGTTTACTTTTACTTTAAATTTGTGGCACTTTCTCAGTACATAAAATCTGACATTGCCCCTACCCTAACAGGAAGGTCCTTCTGTCTAAACCAGAAGATTGGCTGTTCATTTGAGGTTGTCCTCCGTTTTCAATAGGTCCCTAGTTAACTGAATGATCAATCTCCAAGGATGGTTTTAAGATCTATATGATAAGTCTGTGAGAGGCTATTTACATGCCCATTAAACTGTTTACCCCATCTCTTTGGAAAAATCTCATTGACCAGTTACCAATTTCATAATACAAGAGATGTTTAAATATCTGCAAAACCCTGTCTTTTATGCGAAAACAAGGGAGTTGCTGCAACTTTTCCCTCAAACTAAATTAATAGAGTGAGTATGAAGATGGTAATTTCATAGGAAACTTTTCAACTTTTGTTACTACCATAGATTAGTGTAGACCCTCGCCATATATGAAGTTATAAAGAGGCTTATAATGTTATGCTGTTGGTGATAAGAGAAGTCGAGTCATGAGTGTCCGTAAAGTGAACTTTTTTATGGAATTTGATTCTCAGAAATGCTTGCTAGACAAATTGTCTGTGTAGATTGGATTATGTAGTTTTATTACTTACTAAGTCCCAAACACAATAGTTTGTCTCACTATGCCCTACTAGTCTACCTTATGAACCTTATCCACACAGTTGCCTTGTGTCATTAACAGTCATGTCATTTCTGACTGCCATATACAGCTGGCAAGTCCACATTAGCTGATGCCTATCAGCTCATATGTTGACTATGCCACATCAGCATACAGCCAACCCACTTATGTGATTGCCATGTCACTTATTGGTAGCCACCTCACTTATTTCCGTGTAGATTATTGGCTTTGACAAAGTTGACTATTGACTTTGACTATAACCTTGGTCTTTCATAGCAAGAGTTGCTTGGCTTCCGATCACCTTTCGGTTTCAATTCCCTTCAAAATGCATTTTTTCAAACTTTAAAACTTGCCTGATATTTTTATTAATTGTGGTTTTTGTGTTAGGGCTTTTGTCTTGTGGTTTTTGTTAACAAAATCTAGTATCCATCGGAGAAGTCCGAACGGTTACACCAAATCTTGATTCCATGATACATGCGCACGTTATTAAATGAAAAGACTACTGTTACTGTAGTCCTACGGAGATGTTTCAATATAATGCTCTCCTATAGGGAGATGTTTCAATATGCATTCTACGCTGAAAATTGTCAATTTCTTGTTACAATTTTTACCACAAAAACGTGTTGAAGAGAGGCAAACAAATTCTTGAGCATATTTATCATGCATTTAAAGTTTTTAAGAAATCTTATATCATGTGCTGATGTTGAATATCTAAACGAATGCGTAGATAACTGCTGCTGTCTCACAGTTCTACAAACCCATTATTTCAAAAGGAAACCAGTGTTATCTGGTATCAAACAGGTTATTTCAATTTAAAGTCAACTTTTTAACAAAGATCCTTCAATTCTTTCGTCATAATTTTTTTTGTCTTATTATAGTTTGATGATTTGAATTTATGCTTATTCAGCGTAGGTAATATATTTCCTCAAGTCAGTTTAAACTTCATGGGTGGGGCATCTATGGTTTTAGATCCAGAACATTACCTCATGCATTATGGTTTCCTTGTAAGTATATCTATTTTTATTTGGTCACGTTATTGCCTCTTCTATCTTGCCGAAGTAGGAGTAATTCTTTTGAAATGCGTACCACTAATAACAGTCTGATGTACGCTACCTTGATTTCACAGGATGGTGCTGCAATGTGGTGCATTGGGTTCCAAAAAGTAGACCAGGGATTCACTATTTTAGGAGGTTAGAAGCTGGAAAAATTATCTAGACAGAGTAAAATCTGCATGGAGTTTGAAGAAAAACTGACTTTTCAAAATTGATTATAAAATGAGCTCTTTAGTTAGTAGCATAGAAAATCTTCAGTGATAAAGGACTTCTATTCGATGGTAGTAAACTGTATTACGTAGTTATATCTTTGAGAATTCGTTTTGGTAAGCTGAATATGAGATTAGAAAAACTGAAAACACATGGTAAAGTAAAGTGTTTCACAAAGAACCTTAATGAGTTATTTTCAGTAAACATTAAAATGGAATTTTAAAATACGATAAAAATGGCTAGATTCTGTATTGTCATTAAAAGTTTTATCATATTTATTGTGTCAATTATGCATGAAATTATTTGGTCAGCAAGTGGATCAACCAAGTCTTTTTGGGTTCTTTTGCAGATATTGTCCTAAAAGATAAGATATTTGTATACGACTTAGCTAATCAACGAATTGGATGGGCCAACTATGACTGTAAGCTCGCTAAAGTAACTGAATCTTTCTGCTTGTATGGTCTTTTTACTGTCATAAAATCTTGAGTTGGTGGTCAGGTTCTTTGGCTGTAAACGTCTCTATGGCTACGAGCAAGAGCAAAGATGCATACATCAACAATTCAGGACACATGAGTGTGGGCTGCTCCCACATACGCACTTTCTCCAACTTGCTAGCATCAGGCATTGCTGCTTTCCTTGTGCACACAGTTTTCATGGAGTTCCCATTTTTGTAAAGCGCTACCATGAGTCAAACATCATTTTTTGAAGCTTACATGGGTTGGCTGATGTTTTATTTATTATCAGCATGCCCTTGCGTTGAAACGGGAGGTGGTTGCTGTTTTCTGCGCCGTATTTAATTTCGTTGGTATCCTTAGCTTGCTGAAAATGAGGATCTCATTACAAAGGGTCTCTCATCTTCGGAACTGGCATCTTTGTAAATTAGTTTACCACCTGGAGTAGATGGGAATTGTACTATTTATAAACTACTCTGACTACATAAAACAGTTTACTTGTGAGATTTTCAGCAAAGGATATGGGAATATCATATTCTTGGAATTGTGTTCTTATTGTCACCAATGGAGTGATGTGTGCACCGTGCAGCAACAAGTTGTCAAACCAATGTAAAGAAAGACGAACAATATTTCTTCGAATAGGTAGTTATCTTTGTTATTCTATTCCTAAATCAGAGTTGGTTATAGAGATTTCTTAATTATATCTTTGTTTTTCATTCATGCTATACTACATATATTATTTATCTATAAATTGTAGATAACAACAATTAATATACACACATCACTAGTGAAAATAATTGATGGTTAGATTTTCTTTTTACCAAGTCAGATTTTTTTTAACCTTCCTGTCAAAAGATAAAGGAATAATTACAGAGAGAACAAAACATTATATTCTATTCTATATCTAGAGAATATATATATATATATATATATATATATATATATATATATATATATATAAATGCGATGTACGAAAGTGCCAACGAGGAACACGTTGATGGCAAAAGATACATTCATTCTACTCAGTATTATCTTACCTTCCCATTTTTGGTATGAACGTAAATGGGAAAAAAACAAAAAGGAAAGGATAAAGAAATTAAAAAAAAATAATCCATTAGTTCTTTAATTAATAAATATAAAGTAATTAATGTCTTTTCTAACTATAGAATTGGCAAATGTGCATAAGTCGGGTTAATTAACTAATGAATGTTTTGTCACATAAGCAAATCAAACGAACTTATACGAGGAAAATATTTAATTTCTAATGTTTAATCTAGCTTGTATTCGCAAGTAATATTTTTATTTTTATTTTTAATATCTACAATTAAGTTTATATAAAATAATAATTCTTTAGTTTTTTTCCTTAATTCATGTTAATTATTAATTTATAATTTTATCAGCAATTGCAAAACAAAATTTATTTGAGTTTCTAAATGTCTTAATTTTAATTTGTTAGTTAAAATTGATCCAATATATTCAATTCAAATTAAAATTGGGGATTAAATTTAAGAGAAGCAATTGCATTATCCTAATTATATATCAAGAATATTAAATCTAAACATTTAGTATCATATATAATTAGAGGAGTGTTCAAAGAAATGTTATTATCCCAAAGTACAATATTTGATTGTATGCTTCAAATAATAGAAAAATAATTGAACCAAAACACTTAGGATAAGAAAGAAGAGAAAGACAAAGAAAGAAGACAAAACATACAGTTTTTTTTAAGATAAGATAGACTAGAAGTATCGTAACAAGAAACAAAGTTTAACCAAAATAGTAAATATACAAGACAAAACTATAATTTAAATAAAGATAAAAAAACATTTTAAAATGACGAGAGTAATCTACCTATAGAAAATATAATTACTTAATTCAAAGCTACCTATAATTACTACTAATCACTTAATTCAATGTTTAACCATATGGAAATATAATTACTACTAGAAATCACTTAAAAATGCAAAAGATATCATTTAATTCAAAGCTACCTATAGAAAATATATATATATATATATATATATATATATATATATATATATATATATATATATATATATATATATATAATGTGTCTATGATAGTTTATTTATTGTTACTGTCAGAGAGAGATCTTGAGAAAATGACGGAAAACTAAAACTTTATTAGTGTTACGTAGACTCTAAATATGTTAGTTATATGACATGCATGTTGGATTGGATTAGGTTATTCTTTCAAACAACTCAAACATTGCACATGGTCCCAAGCAGATACATGAAATAAATTTTTTAATGCATACAAAAATCAAACTCGATTTTTATTCCGGAAAATTATAGCATTTTTTTTTTAAATGTCATTCCATTTGAGTAACTTTTTCTTACATTAATGGATAATGAAAAGAGACTACAAAACTACTAAACCTTAACGCTTTCTGTTTTCTCTTTTGTGTTCCGTGCATATTTGAAACAGTCCTCCTCATTCCTTAACGCTTGTATGTCCTTTTCTTTCTCTACCACTTCCTTTTTCTTCTACTTTCGTGTCCATCAGCTATCCTCCAACTAAGAGATAACAAAAATATCTGTATTTCTTAACATATGTAAATAAAATTCAGGATGAATGATCGGTACTAATAGATAATAAATATTTTAATATTTATTTATAAATAAATTAAGTATGAATATCATACTATTTATATTTACGAGTATTTATTTTTAAAAATAATTATAATTTAATTCATAAAATAGATATGTTATATAGATAAAGTTGTTATTTTATTTTATTCTTATACTTTTTCTATATAAAAAAATGTAACAAATATAAAATACAAAATTCTAAAATAATAATTAATTTTTAAAATTGAAAAATATTTTTAGAAACAGAAATATTTTCTAAAAAGTAATTTAAATAAAAAATAATAATTAAATATTTTTAATAATGGATCATATAATAAATTCTATATTTTCTAAAAAAATAACTAAAAGAACAATTTTCTTTATTACAAATGATGAGTAGTAAAAAGAAAAAAGAAATCCAGAGACTGCAATCGAAGTAAAGTATTATTCATAGGATCAATTAAACTAATTTAAAGGTGTGTCTTTTTTCTTTTCTTCATTCCACAAAATAGTTAATCAATAATCACATTAACAACTAAAAAATAGTTGTCAGATACGTTATCTTTATTAAAATCGTAAAAATTATTTATTTGCGAATTTTCCTTTTTCTTTTTCAAAAACGAATTTAAACGTAATTAGAACTTAAACGAATTGTAAATTTAATTTAATATTTAATATATATATATATATATATATATATATATATATATATATTTTTTTTTTACGTATGTATATTTAAAATTTAAAAATAATAAAAATGCATTGGAAATCATAAGAATATTAAAACTGTAGATTAAAAGTTTAAAATCTGGTATTATATTAATTATTAACTACTAGCATAAACACAGACGCGCGCCTGTGTATATATCGTAATATTATTAAGTTGTTATATAAACTAAAATTATATTTATTAAAAATAAAGTAAAATATATTAGAATAGATGAAAGAATAATCAATGATAAATAAAGAAGAAGAAAATAAGCAAAAATAGTCAAATTTATAAAAAAATTGTAAAAGTAACTGTCAATTTTTAAAAATTTAATAAATTATTATATTTAAAGAGTAAAATTGATATTTTGAAATGTGGACACAAAGAAGGGAATCTCCTTTATTTATACTAGTGTAAACACAGTTGTGTATATGCATTTTTTAAATATGCGTGATATTATATTAGTAGGTGATAATATTGTAATGTTATTAAGTTAATGTATAAATAAAAATTATATTTATTAAAAATAAAGTGAAATATATAAGAACAGATGAAAGAATAACCATTGATAAATAAAGAAAACGAAAAGAAGTAAAAACATCCAATTTTATAAAAAACTCTTGTAAAGATAACGGTCAAATTTTAAAAATTTAATAAATTATTATATTTAAAGGATAAAATTGATATTTTAAAATTTGGAAAAAAATAGAAATTCACTTTTATATATCGTTATAGATATTATTATAGATAATAATATAAATGTATAAAAATATAAGTGTAAGAACACGAGTTACATGAAAGTTATCTATCGTGAGCAAGTTTTCACTATCTCCGCGTTTCAATTAATTCACTTTGCAGAGGTTTGAATTAGGAGCGCCGACATAGCACTCCAATTCCTTTCTTCGTTTACCGAAGCCACAACTCAGTTTTGCTTTCGCTGAATTTTCATTAGAGAATGGGGAGGAGTGGCGGAGGAGATCGAAGACGAAGAAGATCCGATGAGTCCGAATCCGAGTCACCGTCCGATTCCGACTCGGACCGACGCCATCGTAGCAGTAGCCGCCGGTCTTGGCGTGACTCCGACGGCGATAGGAAGAAGAAGAAATCCTCGAGGAACATTACAGAAGAGGAAATCGCGCAGTACATGGCCAAAAAAGCCCAATCAAAGGTCTTCATCTTGTTTCCCTATGCCTTTCTTGTCCCTCCACCGTTAGAATTCGCATATTGAATGACTTTTCATTGTTTCAGGCTATGAAAGTCGCGAAAAAGTTGAAAACGAGTACGGTGTCGGGCTATTCCAACGATTCGAATCCGTTCGGTGACTCCAATCTCAATGAGAAGTAAGTTGCTGCCAATTTGACGTTGTTCTTCGTATCTCGAGCTTAAATTAAACTTATTTTAGCGTCACAATACATGAATCGTGAGATAAGTTGTGGTCGCTTTTATAGATTGTAAACCTACACAAATGTTATGTGTAGGTTTGTTTGGCGCAAGAAGATTGAACGCGATGTTTCTCAAGGTGTGTCTATTGATACGTTTTCTGTTAAGGCCGAGAAAAAGAGACAGATAGAAAGGATGGTATGTACTTGTATCCATGAATTTTGTTTGGGTAAAATGTGATATAGGTTCTCAATTTTACCTTAAAATTGATTTTAGTATATACTTTATAATTGATAGATTTTCTTCATTGCATATTTTTGTAATTCGCCGAAAGCTAAAGGGATCTATAACACAATTTTCCCTTTTTATTTTAACCGTCATGATACGGGATATATGTTGCATGGTCATTATTTGTTTCTACCTCTGCAACATTTCCTATACACTTGATTTAAAAGCTTTAAAGCCATAATTATATATGGGTATCTTGATGCCAATTTGGTTCCTGGACCATGTGTGTGCAAATGATCTCATATATATATACTTTTCCCACTTCAATTTAGTTACTTCATTGGGGATGAATGGGAATCTGGTTTGCTTTAGTTATATTGAAATATGGTTTATGAAAAGGTCTATGTATGACCTTGGTTTGGGTGCAATGTCAAGGTTTTTGGGGTCTCTACCACTGTAAATCTCAGATAGAGATGCCTGGTGGTCTTAAAATGGCATTTAATATTACTAATATTAATGACATTTATAATTCATAATTCATAATTAACAATAAAAATTCATAGGTGTCTTAAAGTATACAAGTACAAACAAAAGTCTAATGCGAAGGTCTTGGTTATCCTCCTCTAGGCTAGACATCTTACAAATTATATGATCTTGAAACTCATCAAATCATCATTGGTTATGATGTTTTCCATGTGGATATTTTCCTCTATGAATCCATTACACTTCCCCAACCACCATAGACCTTGTCATACTTAATAAGTTGATACTATTCCTAATAATCTTACTTATGAGACTCTTTCATGCACTCTACCAACTCCTTCAAAACTCATCCCTCTCACTTCTATTGCTTCGATTTCTCATGCGTTGTTCCCAATTATCTCTTGTTCAACCTGCAACTTTGTGTGATTATATTTAGATAACATCTCCCGACCCAATGTCATCTTAATCATCTTTTCCAAATCTTATATTTAGAAGGAAACAATAAAAGATAAATATAAATTCCCCTAAATAAAGCCTAAATTCACCGCGTGCTTCTTGACATCAAACAAAGGTACAAGATATCTTGTTTGCAATTTTATCTCGTATGATTGTTACACCCCTCAACATCGGTCTTCTATTGCCGCTATTACTAATGATATTGAACGTACATATTGTGTTTAAGCTGCTTCTGAAACTCATTGGCAAGAAGTAATGACATTTGTGTTGGCTGCTTTGGAGGCTGATAATGCTTGGTCTCCAACATCTCTTAATACTGGAAAGTAGACTATTGGTTGTCGTTGGGTTGGGTGTATACAATCAAGCGCAAATCCTATGGTTCTCTTGAACATAATAAGGTGCCCCTAGTTGAGAGGGATATATACAACTAGAAGGAATTTATTATCATGACACCTTTTCACCCATTGCTAAAATGGTTACAGTATGCTAGCTTTGGCAGCTGCTCAGCATTGATTTCTTCATCAACTTGCTGTCCATAACGCTTTTATTCTTGGTGATTTTTCTGAAGAAATATGTGCATCTCTTACTCCTGGTTTTCATCAATAGAGGAGAATATTGTGTTGCCTCAACAAGTCCTTAAACCCTGGTCTTTGAGATTGGAGTTGTATTCACAATTTTATTTGTCCTCAATTTCCTACAATTCAAGGAATGTGACAACCATGACTACAACTGCAACTTAAAACTTTGTATTAAATCTGTAGCTGGGAATGGGTTCAATGGATTGAACTAGTATAATAATAGATATAGTTTTGAATTAAATTGTATTGTGGTTAGCCTTTGCGGCTTTGTTCTTTGCTTTCCCAAATTTGTTGGTCCTTTTTTTTGTCATTGATGGCCTAATAGCTAAACGTTCTCACTTCTATGATAACAATATTGCAGGCAGAAATTGAAAAAGTGAAAAAGAGAAGAGAGGAAAGGGCACTGGAGAAAGCACGGCACGAGGAAGAAATGGTATGTACTTTCTCATAATTTGTTATTAGTCTATAATTATTGTGTAGTGTTAACCTATTATTAGTTTTTGCTTGTACTAGTTCCATGGTACTTCATTTTACACTTTACATTATATATAAGAGTATTATATAAGCTTCTGGTATCTCAATTCAATTATATTGTCTACTTTCTATCTATTTTGTTGAATTTCAACATTTGCCATTTTTATCATGGCACTGTATTTTTGTGTGGTCATATTCTAATATGAAATACCAATCATGTCCTTACCAATTATGTCCTTTCCTTGTTTTTTGATTTGTTTTTGGGGTTGGGGCACAATGCTGTATGGCTTTTCACTTGGCCCAAATATAGAAATATTCGAGTCAAGCCTAGGCTTGATTTGTAGACTGTTGATGGTGTATACACTATGTTATATTATCCTGATTTAAGAGATTCTTTCTCCCAGGCACTGTTAGCTAGAGAACGTGCTCGAGCTGAGTTTCAGGACTGGGAAAAAAAAGAAGAAGAGGTATTGTATCTTTAGTTTGTTTTTTTTTTATTTGTTTTTATTTGTTTTTATTTTATATAATATTATTATTTTTATTGACTTGGACAATTTAATCTGCAGTTCCATTTTGATCAAAGCAAAGTTAGGTCAGAAATTAGATTGCGTGAAGGGCGTGCCAGACCAATTGATGTCCTAACCAAGCATCTCAACGGCTCTGATGATTTGGATATAGAAATAAATGAACCATATATGGTCTTCAAGGTTAATTTAGCGTTTTTCTTTTCATTTTATTTGTCCTCACTGTTCTAATGTTATATAGTATGACTAAGGATTTCCAGATATTATTGGACAAGCTACATAATGATTTGATATATGGTGCAGGGTTTGACTGTAAACGAAATGAACGAGCTACGTGATGACATCAAAATGCATCTGGACCTTGACAGGGCAACACCAACTCATGTAGAATTTTGGGAGGTATCACCCTGTTTCCATGTTTCATTATGGGCTACTTAATTTATGGGTTCTACCTTATCGATATTATGGCAACAACAAATTGAGGATAATATTTAAACAAAATTTGAGGTGCTTTGGGACCCAAATGACTTGTTGACTTTCATGACCTTTTCCTGCTTTAGTTAATTTGTATGACTATTATGGTTGGTATCGTGTTTAAAGTTCAAAACTCATTGTTAATGTCGTCTTCATGTAGGCACTCCTTCTGGTGTGTGATTGGGAGCTAGCAGAAGTGCGAAAAAAGGATGCGTTTGATCGAGCTAGAGTACGAGGAGAAGAACCTCCTGCTGAGCTGCTTGCAGAAGAAAGGGGACTGCATTCCAGTGTTGAGCCAGATGTAAAGAGGCTGTTGCAGGGGAAGACACGTGCAGAATTGGAGGCTTTACAGGTTCACATTGAATCAGAAATGCGTTCTGGTACAGCAAAGGTGGTTGAATACTGGGAGGCCATTTTAAAACATCTCCACATTTATAAAGCCAAGGTATTTCCCGTCACATTAAATTCCAATTGTTTTACGTGGCTTTAGGCTATATGTTGGTTTTGACTATTATTAAATTACTCCAAATACAGGCTTCTTTGAAGGAAATTCATGCTAAATTGCTACGTAAGCATTTGCAATCTCTAGAGAGACCATTGGAGGATGAAGACAAATTGGAGGATGCTAATGTTATGACACCTGACGAGGAGGAAGATACAGAGGATGACATTAAAGGTAAAAGCTTTATTGCTGTTATGGACATTTAGTTGTACATGAAAAAACTGTTATTACCAATCATCTCAATTTTCATACTGAAATTTATTGTTCCTTTTTCTTTCTAGTCCGATCTCTAGATGAATCATTTTCACCAGAACCTATTAGAGAGGAGCAAGAAGATGAAGACGAGGCTGGATCATTTTCGCCACAGCTGTTGCATGGTGATGAAAGTGAGGAAGCTATTGACCCTGAAGAGGATAGAGCCATGCTGGTAATATTTCTAACCATAATTTTTAATGGTCATCTCCTACTTAATTTAGATATTTTATAACCCTGTACATTTATAGGAGCGGAGCCGCAAGGCTGTCTTAGAAGAGCAGCAAAGACGAGTTCAGGAAGCAATGATATCAAAGCCAGCTCCCTCTGAAGATAATTTTGAGATGAAGGCTTTAAAAGCTATGGGAGATATGGAAGATGGAGATGCTGTGTTTGGATCTGGTGCTGAAGTGAGCCTGGATTCCCAGGTATAGTGTCTTGGCCTTATATGACATGACATTAACTTGCCCCTTGCTATGATTCTTTGAATTTTTCATCGACATAAAAATATGTAGTTATTAGATAGGATGCAACATTCTGCATCTCATTTTTAAAAGATAGACCAGTTTGTTTTTGTGTTAAAAGCTATGTTTGCCTTTTTTTTCTCTATAAGTTCCTTGATTTTCTTTAGAGCTTTTCTCCAAGTGTATTTCCCTAACTTCTATCATTTTGAGTAGAAAAAAGCTAGGAAAAATCAGGTGAAACACTACCTAAAGAGTGTGTTATCATGTACTTAGTACACTCCCTGTGGTATAGTTTCGTATTTTAATGAGAAATAGAAAAGTTGTTATTTTTTCTCTTCAAAATTTCCTGATGGTCTGATAAATGTTGGAGCAGGTTTATTGGTGGCATGACAAATACAGGCCTAGGAAGCCGAAGTATTTCAACCGTGTTCACACTGGATACGAGTGGAACAAATATAATCAGACTCACTATGATCATGACAACCCACCTCCAAAGATTGTGCAGGGATACAAGTTTAATATTTTCTATCCTGATCTTGTAGACAAGACAAAAGCCCCAACCTACACCATCGAGAAGGATGGCAGCAATGGGGAGACTTGCATTATAAGATTCCATGCTGGGCCACCGTACGAAGACATAGTAAGTCGTCTATTATCCTTTGTGTTACGAAGGATATTTAGTTTTTAATCAATTTACTTATTTTCATCGTGTTTTCATCAGGCTTTCCGCATCGTAAACAAAGAATGGGAATATTCTCACAAGAAGGGTTTTAAGTGCACATTTGAACGTGGAATTCTGCACGTGTACTTTAATTTCAAACGCCACCGCTACCGCAGATAATTTCACACAAGGCAATGGTTCACTTATGTAAAATTTTTCCTACTAGAAAGGCTACGTGACTGCTACAAGTAGATATAAATGGCCAGGAAATTTACTACTGAAACTGAGACCAAAAGAAGAAATTCAAAGGTACTATTAGAGTAAGTAATACCCGCACCGGTCAAAGTCTGATCCAAATCTTGTCATGATATTCTAGACTTGATTTAAGGAAATAGTACGGTTATTCCATTGCTATAACTAAATCGAGACCAAGGGTCTTTCCAAACGCTGAGATACTAATTACATGTCTTTTTTATTTTTGGTGCACACATTACTCTCTGACTCCTGTCTGATTTAACTAGGTTTTCCTCATCATTGTAGAATATCACATTGTCCAACTGTTTCTGTTGAAAAAGTTGATTATTGTACAATTTAATTTTCATTATAATCCTTCTTGTGTTTTGTCTATAATATGCTCCTTGCTTTAGAAGATGCACAGATTCTCAGTTCACGTGATTGCTAATTTTGCATTAAAAAAATTACTGTAGGGAACTGAGAGCATGTTGAACTGGTAAAACCTTAAGAAATAAGAATTTAGATTAACCCTTAAAAGAGTAGCGTGTGTTTGGTTTAAGTCAATTCCAACTCCCAAGGAACGTTGAATGCCAATCTCACTCTCACTGGTTATTGAAGTTCTACATCATCAAACGGATTCAGACTAATGAGTTTCTATCGGTGAGTAGTGTTATGTGACGTTAAACTTTCAGATGCATTGATTTTTCACATATCCCCCCTCGTATTTGGCAAAATAATGGGCGTACATCTTCACACTCGTGTGTGTTTTTTGATAGTGTGCTGTTCTAAGTTAAACTTATTTTCATTTTTTTGCTATCATGACATGGATTCACAAAATCTAAACATGAAATAAATTTTTATAATTAAGACTTTGTTAAATGATTTTCAGATTTTAATTGTTTATTGTTTATTCACTTTCGTTAAAATTCTTTATAGTTTAATAAACTTACATTTTTATAATCTTACTTCTAATTTCCTTTAACATTAAAGGGAATGTTTATTTTGACACGTATTCAAGGAAACACAGTAACTGCTCCATCACATCACTGTTATCGTGTCCGTATTCTGATCGGCCCGTTGCTTTTAACGATGGATTTGCGGAAAATAAATAAATGAATTTGAGAAAACAGAGAAAGATTATAGTGCTATTTATTTTAAGGGATGATAAGAGGAAAAATTTAAAATTATGAATCATTTTCGTAAATGTACTCAAAATTTGAGGAAATCTTTTCATTTTAGAGAAAATGCTATTAAGTTTCCCTCCATCAAATTCATTCTACAAATTTATGCAAATTCTTTGATGAAAACACATAAGTCATTCTTCATCTATCCTTGTCAACAGTAATTTCTCGAAAATGAATAATTAAGATATTTATAGATCCAAACATCCAAATCAACGAGTGGAAGTGAACTTAAGATCTTCTCTAGTTTACAAGCGTATCTTACATTACTCTCTTTCTTAATTGTTTGTCTGAATTTTTTTACTAGAGGAATTCTAGTCTAGAATCAATGTAAGAAACATTATGGATTGTTATTTTAACGAAAATAACCACCGCTTCGATGTTTAGTCTTATAAATATAACCGGAGTCAAAACAAATATTATTCAACTTAACAGCTCTTAGTTAACGAGATTTCTCTAATTATATTTGATTTCAGTGAAATTTGAATGTTTATGTCTAACAGTTGAAAGCAAATCCTTAAATTTCATAAATAGAACGGTAAATTATGATAAGAAAAAAGCTATATGATTGAGAAATTAATGAAAGTTCACATTTTGAAGGTCAACATAATAACAATAAACTGAAACAAAGGAAACATTGGCTACAATAGGAAGAGGACATGAAAGCAATGGTAGCATCCTTTAATATTGATGTTGAATAAGGATCATACGCGCAACCTTTAACAATCATTGAAGTTGTTGAAGAATCATTGACCACAACTTTTCATAGTTGTTGAAGAATCAAACACCATAGCCTTAAGTGCTGGGAATCAGAATCAAAGGCTGAAAAAGGAATGACACAACCGGCCATAGAATTCCCCAGCTAAGCTAAGCTAAACATGGAAAAGAAGAAAATAGAATGTTAAGGATAACCCTCAACAAAAGATACAAATACTTTCTTAAACAATTTTATTTTTTAAATATTGTTTTATGGTGTAAATAGTTTTTTCGTGTTGGGTTATATATTCTTTCATATGTTTTGGTTATATATGGGTTATGATTATATTCTTTGAGAAATTGTGGTTCTACATGGTTATATTATATGAGTCTTACACATATAAGGCCTTTGACATTACTTTAACCTCAAAATCTTAAGGTAATGATGTTGTGGGTCTTTATTTTTATATAGTGTGTTCAATTTTGTCTATTTTATTCAATGTAGGACTTTAACTCAGACTATTCTCAACAATCTACCCTTAAATGTGAGTTTCTTCTTTTTTCTTTTCATACGAACATGAAAAAAAAAGGTGATGTGAGATTAATCTATAAAACTAATAAAATGTTATAATTACGTACATGAACTATTAAACAAGTTTCAAACTTAACGTGTTGTTTTCTTTTTCCTAATTAATTACATGTAAGATTATTATTTAACTTTTATTTTTATTTTTGACTGATTAGCTATTGATGTACACTTTCAAGAACCTTTTTTTCTTAGTTTTGTGGGCTAATTTAATTATGTTTTTTAATTTTAAGGAATCAAAGAACTCTTTAAACATAATTCTATTTTGTATTATTTTCCATAAATTAAAACAAAAATGAAAGAGAAAAACGATGCTTTGAATATAACTTATGTTTTGGTTGACTGAAAGAAATGAAATTGATTGAATAAATGACATTACCTATTATTATTTGAATTCTTTACATAAAATGAAAATAAAAAGACATGTCATAGCATTTTATCAACGATGTGCTTTCTATTATTTAATTCGAGATGAGCATAAAAAGATTCATCGATTTTTTTTATCAATTCACCTTAAAATACAATAAGAAAACCATTGTTAAAACATCAATCAGCGTACGGTAATTTTAATAGGAGTAATAAATAATTATTAAAAAAATTTTGGTGGATTAAGTGGGTCAACCCACCTTCAACTCAGTTCGAACCCGTTTAATCTGTGGGTTAAGTGAGCCGGATTGAGTTCAACCCACTTTTAAAAAGTTGAATTTTTTTCAACCCAACCCGGCTCGAACCCGTGGTGAGCCGGATTGGCTCACGGTTGAAACTCATTTTAACATCTCTAATTATTATTTCATTTTTATCCTATATTTAGTTATTTCCTTTCTGAGTGTAAAATAAAACAATTATTTACGTATCTCCTCACATAATTCATGTTTTGTTTGAATTAGATGATGCAAAACTGAAATTATATAAAAGAAAAAAAAAGAATAAAAATAAGCAAAAACGATTTGAATTAAAAAATGATAAGAAATATTTCTATCATAATTTACTTTATTTATTTATATATTATCACTATTATTATTTTATAAATATTTGAAAATTTAAAAGCAACATAATTAACTATGTTTATATTATCGATTAAGATAACAACATAATCTATTATCTCGTAAATTTAATATTATATTGACCTTTTGTATTTTGTACTTTTTTTTATTTTTTTAAGTCTCAGTTTGCTTAATATTTTGCAGTTTCCATAATGGTGACCCGAACAAACGACATGCATGTGCATAAATTCGTGCTCATCCATTCACGGCAACTGTGAAATGGGTACGCACGCAACCCACACCAACCAATTAAATTTCTTTATTTTATCATAAATTATCTAAATATTTTACTGCTGCTCTTCATATATATTTTTTTGCCAAGTTTCTTTTTTAACTTCATTTTAATCTGTTTTAATATTTTAACATAAGTATTTTAATATAACTAAAATTTGGGTAGAGAAAATATAAATAAACTTTGTTAATGATTAGATGTACTAGACAGACATAGAAAATATTAGTATCAAAGTGTTAACAAAATAAGATGAATGCATGTTCCTTAGTTTGTCTGCACGTGTCTTTCTATACTAGACATCAGTTAATGGTCACGCTTAGGTAATAATTGAATTTACAATTTTCGTTTTCTTTTCAACTTTCCAAGATAAAATGTTTTTTCTTTTCTCAAAGTTGGGTAGTAAATTATTGAAATGATTTAGGTTAAAGTTAGTGGCATGCAATTGGAGTAATTTTGTCTCAGTCATTTTTCTTCTCTTGATGAAAGTTTACTCAAGTAGTTTTTGAGCACCAAAAGATTTATCTAATGAGAGATGGGAGGAGTGGTGAAGGGGAACAAAAATTATTCACATAAAAAAAAGTTTAATGCTTAATCATCTGGGTTTGGTTGTTGATGGTGGCTGCGCGTGGACCTAGAATGTGGAATTTGCATAATTACGAATCTAGTGTTGCCATTACCAAGACCTGCTAATTTTTTTTTTTTTTTGTGATGATTACTTTCCCATATTGCAAGGAAGAAGAAGTGTGTAAAGTTTGGAGAATAATGCCAAAGCAAACACTATAGGAACTAATCACATTGCTTTTGACTAATTATCCCACTTAAAAAGTGCTCTTTAATTTCCTCTAATTTTTCCCCACCATCAAGAGTCCCTTGCATAAGTTGTGCTTAACAAATTTAGCAACTTTGAACATTTTTTTTTTCAATTCTTTTTTATTTTAGCCGCCAAAAAGTTTTCATGTTCCAAATAAATGATGATACAATAGAAGGTAAATAACAAGTTTATATCGTTTAAGTGTGAGTCAAAGTTTTACCTTAAATAATTAAACATTATATAAGAATAAAGACTCATATATAACACCGTTGTTTTAAGATTTTGGTGTAATCCTAAGGTCAAAAACTTTATATGTGTAAGACTAATGTCATGTGATCATATAAAATTACACTATCTCGATGACTATAAACCATATATATATATATATATATATATATATATATATATATATATATATATATATAT
>Ga0209589_1003350_pt1 | contig 28026 bp, 22 predicted proteins | sample CowpeawhiteBW_FD_187525 | JGI IMG/M metagenome (GOLD analysis project Ga0209589, IMG submission 187525) | Root nodule microbial communities of legume samples collected from California USA - Cow pea white BW (SPAdes) (version 2) | ecosystem: Host-associated > Plants > Roots > Nodule | place: USA...
TCGAAGTTGGAGGAGAGTGGTCTTAGGGGCCGAACGTGCTACTGGCTGGCCAAATATGGGAAAGAAAAACACTACCAAATGGGAACGAAAACGATAAATATTGGGCTCAAAACTCAAAACCAATCCATAAAGCAAAATCCAACAACTTTCAGTGGTGGAAAATGAAAAACTGTACCTGCAATGGTGTCGTCGCCGGCACGGAGGGGAGAATGTGCGAGGCCAATATTTCGTTTCACACACCACGGAGACGAAAAATAACACTGCAAAATGGGGACGAAAATGAAAAATATTCGGTTCAAAACTCCTAAATCAATCCACAAATCAAAACCCAACAATTTTCAGTGGTGGAAAACGAAGAAACTGACCTGCAATGGTGGCTCTCGTTGTCGCCGACACGGAGGAGAAGAACACGCAACGTAACATAGGGGAGGAGAGGGGTTCGCGCTGGTTTTAGGAAAAAATTAACGTGTGTGTTGTGCCAGGCCGACGTAATTTGACGTCAGGGAGATCTGGGGCCGACGTAACTTGATGTCGGGGAGCTCTGTGGCCGACGTCCTTTTGAAGATGACGTCGGGGCGCTGGTGGGCCGACGTTACTTGACGTCGGGGCGCTGATGTGCAGACGTTAAATTTGTCCAGTTATTTACAAAACTGCCACCGGTCATTTTTTACGTGGATGTTCTTTTGAGCAGACGTTACACAGGTGACGTTGAAGGCCTTTATTGTGTTAGTGTTATAGAACAAAGATTTTTAAGAATAAGTTTTTCTTTCTCTCAATATTTATATTTTATGAATCCTTAAATTAATTTTCATAAAAATCTGAAAGTTGTTTTTTACATCAGAAAAATAAAAAAGTTGGCAAACCAAAGAGTCATAAAATAACTAGTTATTATTTATTATTAATGAATTTATTAAATTTTCAATAGATTAAAAAGTTTAGGATTATATGAAAAAAAATGTTTTCAAAACTGTTTAAATACTGAGCTTAATTTTATGATAAATCTGTCTGACCAAAAGAAATGATTGTCTAATAACGCATTCTTACTGACATAATTTATAAAATAATTATATATTAATCTGTATTTGACAATTACATGAACGTATTATCTTATTAATATAATACTATAAGTGGGAAAAAATCCATTTATGCGAAACTCTTTTAATTTTTTTATTATCTAATTTATTTAAAATTCATTTTATTAAATATTTAATTTATTTAAAATTTACTTTATGAAATTTTGATTTTAATTCAATCTATAATTTAATATAGAGTTTAAAAGCTAGTTCATACCAAATCTTAAGATGAATTGTCTCAGCTCAACGACAAGATGAGTCGACTCAGTCTGAAAGTTATGATAAGTTTGTTGGAGCAAAGGTCTAGACGGTACAACACGACATGAAATTTGACTGAATTCGGTCGCATCAGCCCCAGCTAAAATTCGGTTGTGTTAGTTCCGATCGAAATTTGGATGAATCGGTTTCGACCAAAATTCGGTCAAGTCAACCTCAATCGAAATTCAATCATATTCGGCTGAGTTGGCCTTGGCCGAAATTCAACCATATTTGACCGAGTTGGCCTTGGCCGAAATTCAACCGAATTTGATCGTGTCAACTCCAACGACATAAGTTTTAAAAATTCAATTTAAATTTATTTTATAAAAAATGGATTTTGGATTTTGAACTTGATCCACATATTTGGATCTGGATTTTCAAAAAATCCAATTTAGTTCTGCAGCAAAAATAGATTTGGATCCAAAATCCAATCCAATTATTTGGATTTAAAATAGATATGGATTTGATCTTTAGCAATCGAATCTATGAACACCCCTACTGTAAACCTATGAGAGAGAGGTAACCTAACAATAAAGTCCATGGTTTTCAAAATTTGGACATGTATGGGAAGAGATTGCGATAGGTTAGCATTTAACATGTTACTTTCTTTAGCCTATTAACTTACATGATCTTTAGGGTGTGTTCTTTTGGGAGGAATGATTTGAGGGAGGGGGAGTAAATTGATTTGGGTGGATTTGAAGATGAAGTTTGTGTTGTTTTTCTTAAGGAATTTGGAGGTGATGATGGAGTGGATTTGAGAATAAAATTTGTGAAAGTATGTGAGGGATTTGACTGGTGTGACTACTTAAAAATAAATTTAATAGATAGAACAAGTTGATTGCCAAATTGTCCTTGATGTTAAAAGTAATATAAAATGATATTTAGATGAGTTATTATTATTTTTGAAAACATTTTTTATCATGAATAAAATTATTAAAAATAATTTCTAATTCAAATAAATAAAAATTATATTATATTTGATGTAAAAAATTAAAGAAAACCAAAAGTTCCTGCAACACATAACCAAAAGTTTCAAAAGGAGGAATAGGTTCCAAAATAAAGAGAACATGTTCGATTTTTAGTATGAAAATGCAGATCCGGTTCTAAAACACTTTAGATCTGATTCTGTTTTTGCTCCATGCACCAATGTCATTATGAACCTCCATTTTCGCCATTTTCTTTGCATCACATACCCCACATGTGTTGTTTCAGAAATAATACCACACACTCTCGTGTGCTGCTTCAAGAATACCACATAGGTCAAGCATCTACCCTGTGTTGCTTTAGGAATCTTATTATGGCTGGAAAAAAGGTGACAACGTGAAGCTCGAAGAAAAGTGGGAACATGTAAGGCTTTTTACGAGGATAATTTAGTAAAATATCATCCTTCACCTGTAAATCTCTTTGTGGAAGCAGGATTGAAAAAAGGGTCTTATCCTATAGTTCTACACCTTCACTTTCCTTCCAATAAGCACTAAAGAACACGAAAAATCATTGTTGATAATCTCTTGCAAATCTGTTCTATGTGTTTATCCACACAAACAAACACGGTGTTAGTGTGTTGAGACAAGCCTTCAAGAAAAACTAGATACAAATTGTAGTCATAATATCTGATATGCTAACATGCCTGGACCACTCGTCTTGACCTTTGGCCCGGGGCCCGGGCAGACTTGGCTTAACCTTCGTTCTGGGCAGACTCGGTTCAACCTTTGTGAATGCAGTGATGGTGGAGTGAAAAAGATTGGAATTTTAATTTCCTTCTTTTTTTAATGAATTTCAAATTCTACTATTTTAGTTATTTGAAGTACTTACTTGAAATTCTTCAATTTTAATTTCCTTTTAATTTCCTCATCTAGATAAGTGATTTTGCTTTAAAGAATTTCAAATTCTCCAAATAAATGAATGACTCCATTAAATTGTCTCATCCAAACACAACATAAACATCTATATAAAGTCTTATATTAATATAAATTTCCCTTGATCAATTTAATTTCTTTATAAAAATCAAGCATGTAAAAACTATGTCAATTGTAAAGAATAAGTTAAGATGGTTGTATTTGAAAACATTTTGAAAAATTACGTTAAATAGAGTGCATAATAAAAGCCATTTGAAAAAAAGTGTCAAATGAGGGTGATAAAGTGATTATCGCTTACTCTTCACCTCTTACTGAGTGATAAAGTGTTGCATCTAGGGATGTCAAAAAAATTTGTACCCGTAGGTATTCACGGATAAAACTCGCAACGAGTAGGAAATAAATATTGAAAATGGATACCCGCGAGTAACGGGTACGAGTATTTTTTTAACAGGTCGGGTATGGGTATCATAGTATTCGTACCCGTGGATACTCGTACTCACTATACCCTAATTTAAATTAAAAAAATGATTAAAATATTAGTACATTGATCTTGAATGGGTTATTTTTTGTCAATTAGTTTTAAAAAATCTTAATTTATTTGTAAATTGTCATTTAATACTATTTAAATGAGTTATTTCCACTTGTTTGAAATTTATAAATGTTATGCACTATATTTTTATTTTAATTTATAGTTAAAATTTGTGGTTAAATATTATCAGACCAAGTCCACGTACTGTTGTGCTCAATCTCCTTTATCTTCTCATCCATTGCAAGTAGCCACTTTTCATCTTGCATCTTTAGTGCAGCTTTCAGGTCCTTCTTAGCTTGCAACTTTTCTTGCAATTTTGAAACATCTTTTTCAAGTTCCAAGCATCACTTCTACTAAGTCTACTTTCTTCTCTCTAAGCTTGCTTGTAACTTTGCATTTCCTCTAACCTCATTCTCAATTCTCTGTTGCAAATCAACTTTTACAAGTTCTAACCTTTGAATAATAAGTTCATCTTCGCACATGTCTAGCTATCCAAATTGTACATTTCTCACTTTCTCAATTTGTCCATTAAGTGGCTACCACATATCATAATCCACCATTTCCAAATCCATGTACCTCACCTGATAGTGACCAACGACCAACTGTAGCAACAACAAACTCTGCCAGAACCTCTCATACCTCGTCGATGTTGCATTGTAGAAAAACCGCGCATCAGATCGAAGCAAACAACCAACACACGAGAAAACACGAGAACATGCGCTCTACCCACACTAAACAAATTAGATCCACAGCGCGAGCATCACACCACAATGCACAAAGGAACCACACACCCTCGCGGGAACAAGCCTCTCCATTACAGAATGGAATCAGAATCGTATTACTGGAATGTTTACATTACATATTGAAATCACGAAAACAGAGTGAGTATGAATTTTTTTAGAATATGAGTTGATCAATTATATAGAGGAAAAATAGAAAAATTATGATGTGAAGATTTCTATGGTGTTTTTATTCCTAGGATTATTAACATTATAATAATTAGAATGACTTAGTCAATCTTGTAGAAGACTTTTAATCAATTAGAAAATGACAAAACGAAATTTAGTATCAAACAGTAATAACCTAATAATATATACCAAGCAAAATTTGGAAACATTAGAACAATAGTTTAAGAATGTTTCATCTACTTTCTATAAAATGGACTCACCAAGTGTACTCATTCTGGTAGCTTGTAATGAAGGGATGAACAATGATAGACTTGAAATGGGAGCTAGTTAGCTGTAAGAACTATATATAACACAAAACCTTCAAACCTTTTATTAAAGTGTAATGCAAATTCTAGAAGAATCTAGAAAATCATAAGATAAAAATAATAAAATGTAGTGAAAGTTCTAGAACAAATTAGAAAAGCCTAAGATAGGAAGAAAATATCAAGAACATTCTACATAGGAAAAATTCTAGAACATTCCACACAAGTTGTGGCTAGCACTTTCTAGAATATTCTATAGGTCTATAAATATCTATGTACTCAATCATTTGATGAATGACAAGAACTAAGACCACTTCTAGCACACCACTCACTACTACAACTACTACATACTCCTTCCAACTACAACTTCCACATTCTACTATCTCCACAATTTTCTCTATCCCATCAACTATTCTTTTCACAACCTCAAAATACTATCAGTGGTACCCGAGCCTGGTTCGGTCATCTACTGGGCGTAGATAAATTTTTCAACTACTTCAAAAAAAACTAGAACTTTATTCTATACTACTTCCAAAATATTTTCTCAACCCATGGCCATTACCAATCAAACATCATCAATTCCAGTACCTATTTTCACAGGAGAAAATTATGATTTTTGGAGTGTCAAAATGAAGACATTCTTTTGCTCTCAAGACTTATGGGACATTATAGAAGAGGGATTCACTATTGCAGAAGACACTTCCACTCATACTGCAGCTCAGAAGAAGGAGTTGAAGGAAAACAAACAGAAGGATTCAAGGGCTTTATTTGCTCTTCAACAAGCAGTTGATGACACAATATTTTTGAGAATAATAGGTGCCACAAGTGCAAAGCAAGCTTAGAACACAATACAAGAAGAGTTTCAAGGAAGTGATGAGGTACGCAATGTTAAACTTCATTATCTAAGACGAGAGTTTGAATTAATAAGAATGAAAGAATCTGAGACCATTAAAGACTACTATTGTAGAATAAAGGAAATAGTTAGCCAGACGAGAGCCTATGGGGAAACTATTCTTGACAAAAAAATCGTGGAGAAAATTTTAATTTCTATTCCCCAAAAATATGATGCAATCGCAACCGCGATTGAACAAACAAAAGATTTGGCCACATTGTCAGTAACACAACTAATGGGCTCTCTTGAAGCTTATGAAGAAAGATTGAAAAGACATGAAGAAGACTCGGTCGAAAATGCCTTTCAATCAAAACTAAAATTACGGTCTCAGAATAAAGAATATGAAGGAAATAAAAGTAGAGGAAAAATTTCTAGAAATAAAGAAAATTCTAGAAGCTTCCCTATGACCCGTCAAGGAAAATATCCCCCATGTGGCATATGTAAAAAGACAATTCACATGGAAAAAGATTGTTGGCATCATGGAAAACCTCAATGTCAGTACTGCAAGAAATTTGGCCACGTAGAGAAGTATTGTCGTAATAAAAATAAGTATCAACCAAACTTTGTTGAAGAACATAATCAAGAGCAACGCTTATTTTATGCCAATCAAGAATCTCCTAGCGGAAGAGAAAGTTGGTACTTGGATAGTGGATGTAGCAATCACATGGCCAAAGATCAAAGCATCTTCAAAGACATTGATAAATCTGTGAATGTCAAAGTTCGACTAGGAAATGGTGCCATAGTGGAGTCTCAATGCAAAGGAACTGTCATGGTGGAGACAAAGAAAGGTACGAAATTCATCAAGGATGTTTTATTGGTTCCCAATCTTAAAGAGAATCTTTTAAGTATTGGCCAAATGATGGAGAATGGATATTCTCTTCACTTTGAGAAAGATACATGCAAAATTTATGACAGTAGAAAGATAGAAATTGGCCAAGTAAAAATGGAGAAGAGAAATAGAAGCTTTCCCATAAGCTTCAAACCTGGAACTAATATTTCCATGAAGGCAGAAGTTGATGACTCGTGGCTTTGGCATAGGAGATTTGGCCACTTCAACACACATGCCTTAAAGCTTCTATATCAGAAAAACATGATGAGAGATCTGCCATGCTTGAAGGAGAATAATGAATCATGCGAAGGATGTCTCCTTGGTAAACAACATCAATTACCATTCTCGACGGACAAAGCATGAAGAGCAAAAGACTTACTAGAGTTAATCCATATTGATGTTTGCGGACCAATGAGGACGCCTTCACATCACAACAATAGGTATTTCATCCTCTTCATTGATGACTTCTCTAGAATGACATGGGTTTATTTCTTAAAGGCAAAGTCAGAAGTCTTTGGAATATTCAAGAAATTCAAGGCCCTTGTCGAGAAACAAAGTGGAAAACAAATAAAAGTACTAAGAAGTGATTGTGGAAAGGAATACATATCTCGCGAGTTTGACAAATTCTGTGAAGAAGAAGGCATAGAGAGACAACTCACAGTCGTATATACTCCACAACAAAATGGTGTGTCAGAAAGAAAAAATCGCACAGTCATGGAGATGGCAAGATCAATGCTAAAAGAGAAAGGTATGCCTAACACTTTTTGGGCTGAAGCAGTCTACACTGCAGTTTACATTTTAAAGAGATGTCCAACTAAGGCAGTCCAAGACAAGAATCCTATTGAAGCTTGAAGTGGAAGAAAGCCATAAGCCAAACACCTACAAGTATTTGGATCTATCTGCTAGATACATGTTCCCGATCAAAGGAGGCACAAGCTTGAAGACAAGACTATACGAGGAATATTCTTGGGATATAACACACAATCAAAAGGCTATCGAGTTTACAACCTACAAACAAAAAAGCTCGTCATTAGTCGAGATGTTGAAATTGATGAAAATGCTTCTTGGAATTGGGAAGAAGAAAAAGTTGTTAAAAGTAACACTTTAGTCCCAGTGCAACATATCAAGAAGAAATTTAAAAAGAGGCAGAAGCTTCAGGTACGCCTTCTCCACCTCCATTATAAGATTCTTCACTAGAGTCCACTCTAAGACGAGTAAGATCTTTGGTAGACATATACGAAACCTGCAATATGGCCATGATTGAGCCTAACTGCTATGAGGAAGCATCAAAGCAAGAAGTATGGGTCAAGGCTATGGAAGAAGAGGTTAAAAGGATTGAGAAGAATAACACTTGGGAGCTTGTAAACTATCCTCAAGGAAACGACATCATTGGAGTGAAATGGGTATATAAAACAAAGTTCAATCCTGATGGAACTATACAAAAGCACAAGGCTAGATTGGTCGCAAAAGGATACTCACAACAACCAAGAATCGACTACAATGAGACATTTGCTCCAGTCGCACGACTAGATACAATAAGAGCTCTAATAGCCCTAGCAGCACAAAAAGGATGGAACATCTATCAACTAGATGTCAAATCAACCTTCCTAAATGAAGTGCTCGAAGAAGAGATTTATGTTGAACAACCTCAAGGCTTCATCAATAAAGGCAATGAAGGCAAAGTGCTAAGACTAAAAAAAGCCTTATACGACCTGAAGCAAGCTCCTCGAGCATGGTATAGCAAGATTGATCAATACTTCATCGATCAAGGATTCAGGAGGAGCAAAAGTGAGCCAACACTATATATTAAAGCACAAGGTCATTACCACATCATTGTCTCCTTATATGTCGATGATCTTATCTATACATGAAACAATTTGGAGATGATGCAAGAATTTAAAGAAAACATGATGAAGACATTTGAGATGACCGACCTTGGGTTGATGAACTATTTCCTTGGTATAGAGGTGAAACAACAAGAAGATAGCATATTTATCTCTCAAAAGAAATATATTGAAGCCTTATTGAAGAAGTTCAAGATGTATGATTGTAAACCTGTCGCTACTCCATTGGTGGTAAATGAGAAGCTACAAAAAGATGATGGAGCACAAGAAACAGATGCATCACGCTACAGAAGTTTGATTGGAAGTCTCTTCTATCTCACAGCCACACGACCAGACATTATGTATGCTACAAGTCTTCTATCAAGATTCATGCAAAAACCAAGTTAGATTCATTATGGAGTAGGAAAAAGAATTTTAAGATATATACAAGGCACAAAGGATTTTGGAATATGGTACAAAACCATGACTAACTCAAGGATGATCGGCTACACCGATAGTGATTGGGCAAGATCAATAGATGACATGAAGAGCACCTCAGGCTATGCTTTCTCGCTTGGATCGAGAATATTTTCTTGGGCATCAAAGAAGCAAGCAACTGTGGCACAATCAATAGGTGAAGCAGAATACGTGGCTGCTGTTGAAGCAACAAGTCAAGCTATATGGCTTCGAAAGATATTCAAAGATATGGGAGAGAAACAAAGTGGACCTACTACAATCAACTATGACAATAAATCAGCTATCGCAATGACGAAGAACCCAGTACATCACAGTAGAACAAAACACGTAGCAATTAAATATCATTTCATCAGAGAAGCAGAGACAAATATGAAGATCCAACTCAAGTACTGCACAATAGAAGACCAAATTGCAAATATTTTTACAAAGGCACTACCAAGACCAAGGTTTGAACTACTACGCGCTATGCATGGAGTTACCGAATTTGCATCAAGGAGGAGTATTAAAGTATAATGCAAATTCTAGAACAATCTAGAAAAATCTAAGATAAAGTTATTGAAATGTAATGAAACTTCTAGAGTATTGGAGAAAAGCGTAGGATAGAAAGAAAAGTCAAGAACATTCTACTATGTAGAAAAATCTAGAACTATTTGCTCAAGTTCTAGCTAGAAATTTCTAGAATAATCTATGGGTCTATAAATACCCCATGTATCCTACAATTTGTAACATCAAGAACAACTAACACAACATTCAATACAAGTGCTCTCAACTACAAAATACACTTCTTCAAACTACAACTTCCACATTTTACTATTTCCACAATTTTCTCTATCCCATCAACCATTCCTTTTACAACCTCAAAATACTATCATCTTTCATCCTCTGCCACCTCTCTATTACAAAGTGTCAGGAGTTCCTGCCTCTTCCACCATTTCCCTTCCTCCTTCCCACTCCTGCAACACCTCAGTTTTAGCAACTTTTTTTTTTTATATAAATCGCTTCCCTTCATTTTTTTTTCTTTAAATTTTAATTTCAAATTTCAAACCTTCTCAATACCCAATCCTAGTACATTTTTGTGAATCATATCAATAATGTTAAAACTCATACTGGTATAAGGTTCACCGTTGAAACACATAACGAAATTGATAAAAATGCTCTCCAATGGGGCAACCTTTGATTATTCCTCTGCTAGATTTTCACTTGAGGCGATAGATTTCAACCATTCTAAGACTGTAGTGCTTCTCCTTCATGCAAGGGGTTTTTATCATTACCTTTGTCATGACAACCTCTACTTGGGTATGGACCTCCATACCATGACTAATGTGCTCAGATGTGTCAACAATGATGATAGTACTACCACCGAAGTTGATCACCATGGTGATATTGTGGCCTTCACTTTTCAAGACTCGGGTACATTTTCATTTTTCCAGATTTTTTTTTTTAATTTTATGAGTTGGTTTTGGTATGCTAACGGTTTTCCTTTTTGTATTTGTATTTGGTTTTGTCTTACAGTGCTAGACAAGATTTCTCATTTTGTGTTATGGTTGATGGATGTTGAGAGGAAGCCTATTTGATGGTGGCAAAATATGATTATCATACATCTATTAAGATGGTAAGAGTTTGCTAGGATCTGCGCATATCTTAGCATCATTGGTGACACTATTAATTCGTTTTTATATGATTTTATCTTATATTAGGAAATTTATTTTCGTTTTTGTTACCACCGAAATTGCAAAGAGGTGAGAAAAATAATCTAAAAATACAAAAAAGTCCTCACGATAATTTATTAGAAAACCTTTAAATAATAGTTTTTAAAATTAAATTTATGTTCAAGAATCGGTTACATACGACAAAGGTATTAGCACACCATAATATTCATTTTAAAACGTTTCACTTTAACAAGGTGTGCAACAAAAATTTACGATATTCATATTTCTCAAAAAATTAAAACAAAACAATGCATGTACAAAAAATAAAAATAAAAAACATTTAAATTTATTTCTGCCCTACATATTTCCATTTGCCATTCGTATGAAAATCATGATTTCGTAATTCTTTTTGAAAAATGATTTTTGAAATTTTATTTATTTATTGAAAGTGAACTAGACAATGAATAATATCCTCTTAAGTATTTTTATTCACAATAAAAAAACAAGGATCACATTGTTAAAAAAATTATTCGAGACAATGATTTTTTTGGTAAATCTAACAAGGATTTACCCTGCTTCTATATATTCTCATTTACTAAAAACCAGTCTTAAAAACAGTCAGCAATCAGGATTCACGTTCTTAAAAAAAAACTATTAGATAGAATGTTTATTTTTAATTTTTTAAAATTTTATGTTATTTTGATATTTTATAATTATTTGAAAACAAGTGTTATGAGATGTTAGCGCAAAACAAACACAAAAAAAATAAAAGATATATACTTTTTATGATTTTTATGAAAATGTATTTAGTTTTGTTTTTTACATTGAAAGAATCAACATTAATACTTAAGAAATAAATAGTAAATTTATAAAAATATATGTGCACATAACCATAAAATTATTAAAATGAGATAATAAATAAAGAAAATGAATAATAATAGAAATCTCACTTAAAAGTAACGTCCAAAGGTGTAAAAAATTGTGTATCTAATAAGGACTTCATCAAAATAGAAAAAGAAAATTAAAAAATACAATCAATAAAAGATATAAAAAATAAAAAATCGTGATTACATACACGGCGTTAATAAAAATATATATATAAAAAATACCGATATGTTAAATTCGTTTAGCGAAATATGACTTTCAATAGAACAAAAATAAATGTTCTTCTAAAAAAGAATTTTAGAAACATGTCTTCTTTTTGGTGAAGTTGTGTTTTTTAGTTAAATTTATCCATTTTCGAAATTTACCCATTTCGATAATAATGATACAAAATTAAGTGGCCAAGAACCTTGCATAATCAGAAGTTAAAAGCAATAATGTGAGTGCTTACTTAAAATTCAATGGTAATATATGCTTCATTATGAAGGGAAAGTAGTGTAAGTGTCTAGCTTGAATAGTTGAGTCAAAACAAGAATTGGAATTGCAAAACGAAGAAGAAGGCAAGAAATAGAAAAATGAGTAAAAGGATGGAATTGCCAAATTTGATATAGAGCTTTGAATTTAAAATGCATGTGTGTTGCAGTGTAGCACCAAAACAAGTGAAGAAGTGCATGTGACAAATCTCAGAGTGGTTGAGGCTTCCTTCTCCTCTGTTCAAGTTTTGCAAAGTGAATTGGCAACATCAGACATGTCTGCTGCTAAAAATGATACGGAAAATTAGAGAACATCATAACCATGGCTACAGCATCATTTCAAGTTCTGTACTTTAATCATCAAAAGGGAACTAGAATATGAGAAACTCAACGCAACTTAGTGTAACTTCATAACTATTGTAAATTTGAGAACTGTTAGTATATTTATTTCAAAAGTTAATTACCATCTGTCACCATATGTAAGTGTGTTTTATCATTGGACCATAGACACCTTTTCCAATACACAAACATGTTTGGTTTTGATGATTTATCACATCATAAAGTGTTTGGACAACGAGATTAGAGTGCTTTTTTCGGTAATTATAATTTTTTTCTTATTAAATATTATGAATATCTGTGTTTGTATTATTAAAAGAAAATAATGGATTATTTATGTTTTTTTTCCTTCGGATTCTACTGAAAATTTTATTTTATTTTATTTTAATTTAATATTTTTTTAAAAAATATGTGAATTTAGTTCGTTTAATAAATTTTGTTAAAATTATTTATGTTTTAAGTGTTTTTCAATTAATATTAAAGGAAAAATATGTTTTACTTAAATAATATCATAAAACACATCTTAAACATCAAATAAATTTAATAAAATTTAGTTAAAACTGAATCATATATTTCTAATATTAGAATACTAAATTGAACCGAACTTTCAAAAAAAATCTAATTCTAATTTTTTTGTTAAAAGTTAAAAACATATTTAACTCAACAATAATTATAATTTATTAATAATTAATGTTCCTATCACTTTTAATAATCTCACATACTAAGTGTTCATTTAAAAAAAAATTCTCCCTTCATCCATCGAAACTTTTTAAAAACAACACCAAAACTATGAAAAAAACAACTTCAAAGCAAATAATATCGAATATGAGAATTAAAAAGATTATATCATGAAAAAAATATTAAGATTTATTATAATATACTCTGATGGAAACTGAGTGCAATAATCAATTGGAACACTTCAAAACAAAACATGGACGTAAAACGTACCTACAAACTTACATGGCAAGGCAAATAAAAAAAATTCGTGGCAAATTCATCTGATAATTAAAGTTAATAATTTACTTATTTTTTTTAATGTACAAAACTGTTTCAACTTTAAAATAGTTTTATACAGAAAAATGATTTACTAAATTATTGGTTAGTTTTATTTAATTAATAACAAGGACATATTAAAAAGTAAGTATAAAGTGACATACCCTTTTCCTTTAGTATTAAACAATAAATCTTTTTATCTAGGATTATGTTTAAAGTAACAGATACCAAATAAACTTTTTAAAATGCTATAGAAATTATATTTGAAAGTAACGTGATGATTAATGTTATTATTAAAAAATTTATATTTTATGAAAAAAATTCGCAAAAATTTACTGTCAATATTTTTGTAAAATATTTTATATAAAATATTTTTCACATAAAATTTTATAGAAAATACTACGAATTTTATAATTTTGTCATAAATAATTATCTATGAAAAAATTATCTATCAATTAAAATTTTTAAAAAAAACAACATAAAAAAGTCTTATTTTTGCAAATCTTTTTAATAAATTTACAAAAAAAAATTTAGTAATATGTATAATATATTAGAAACGTTAAAAAAAGAGTTGCATCGGAAAACAATTAACATTTTCAATATTTTAAAAAATAAAAAGAAGACAAGACAAAAGAAATCTTAAAACAAGAAAAATATAATAAAAGTATAAGTTAATATAAAGGAAAACAACTCCTACACTGGACAAATAAAGAAGAAAAAGTACGCAATTGAATATAATCAATAACCTTAGGTAAGAAGAATATAAAATAGAAACTTTACTGTATTTTAAATCTAACTTAAATAGATAGACATTCTATATTTGACAAAGAAGACGGGAAGACCAAGTCATTCATAAATATTTGTTTATTTATTTAAAAATTGAACAATGATAACAATTTTATTTTAAATAAAATAATTTTTAATATTATATCTTATGAAAAATAAATATAATATATTTAAAATATAATATTTTTTCTGCATGTAATAGAAAAATAAATAGACGTGTGGACCCTATTAGAGACCGGTTAGCCGATAAAAATAGCACCTGAAAAAAAATTGACGGCCCATCACGGGCCCAGTCAACACAGGGGCCCACCCAAGGCTGGGCCCACGTCACAGTCCGAGAATTTACAAGATAACCCTCTCTCACCGCTTTCATTTTCAGTTGCAGCTTTTTTGCTGCACAGAAGGCGCACGCACAGAGAATCACACACTCCAATCTCTTCTTCGGCTGCTTTTATCTATGGCGAGGCTCTGAATTTATGGGGATTGCGAAACCCTAGGTGTTCATTCACTTTCGTCGCATTTCGCGGACTCGTTTTCCAGGTGAAGTCAAAATGCGGTTCCTCGTTTTGCACTCTACCGATTTACTCTGGTTTTGTCCCCTTTTGGCACCTTCGTTTTCATAGCTGCATTGCATTTATGAGCGTGACTCGGTGGATGCGGAGAGAGAGTGCGTTGCGGTGTGTGATGTGACGATCATTCTTAATGCTTCCTTCTCTCTTCATTCATTATCAATTAATGCCATGCACTTAGCGTGGTTGGTAAGCACTAATTCCACCCCTTTTAAATTCCTCTCTCACTCTTTCTCTTCTTCCAATCCCCTACCCTCCTTCCACGCCACTGATGCCTTCGTCGTTCCAACTCAACAGCACTAGTAACGAAAACAACCGCATGTTCGTTTCATTATTATAGCATTTCTTCCTTCAATTTCTGTGCTTGCATGTTGTCTAATTTATTTCTTACCATTCCGCTTCTGAGGACCCTGCTTTTTGTTTTCTTCAATGCCACCTCTTAAAGGAATCAAATTTTCTTCAGGTTATAGGGACTTGCTGTTCATGGAGTGGGATCTGTGGAGTTCGACGTATGACCAAGGTTTCTGTTTCTCCCTCTTTCTATTGCTATGCGCATTAGTTTGTAGTGCTGGTATCTGTGATGTAATTAATTGATCGTTTTATTGGTTGATAAGTTATCTGAATGTGGCGTTAGAATCATTCTGTGAAAAGGGCTTGTTTTAATTTTTTGTGACGAATTTCTTTAATGACTCCGTGTATTTATTTTATTAGATTATATTAATCTATCAGCTGATTTTTTTTTTTTTTTTTTTTTTTTTTTTTTTTTTATGCATACAGGTCTTTGTGGTTATGTAATCTTAAATTTAACATTTACTTATATTTTTAAAAAGTGTTGCATATTATATCTTGAATTTATTTAATGAGGTATCGAATAGATTTAGAATTTAATGAAAAATCGTTGATTTCATATAATCAATGAAAATTTTAAGGCTTAATTGCACTATTTGCCCTCAATTTCCCAAATTCGTTGGTCGTATGTTTTTTTCTGCAAATTTTGAACCTAATTTCCAAAAAATATTTGCAATTTGTCTTTATCTTGAGGAAAAGTAGTCTGTCTTAATAATTTAAAGCAAAAATCACTACACAAGTTAAAGGAAAAGTAACCACAAAATTGTCTCAGTTGTGGTGATTTTTCAGAGTCGGACAAAGTTCTGTGGAAACTTTGGGACACAGTGTAATGAAGTCAATTTTTTAATTTATTGGATTGAATTAATAAAATTTAGTATAGAGTTGTGGAGCTTTTGAAGGGGTAACTTCACCAGGAGTAATACATGGTAACTTGATCCCCTCTTATTCCCTTGTTTCCTGTAAATGATTGGGGGACGACAGGTTTATTCGAACAAATCAAATTGCTTTCGACGTATAATTTATTTATTTACTCTGCGACTGGTAGTAATTACTGGGATAATTTATTTATTTACTTTGATCAGATGCAACTGGTAGTAATTACTGGTACTGGGATAATTTATTTATTTACTTTGATCAGATGCAACTGGTAGTAATTACTGGTCACCGCAACATGAATGTGACTTCTACTTTGGGTGTGGCCCAGGTAATCATTGTTTCTTACTCCCTGACGCTGTGCAGTTTTTGTGTTCTCCTTGTGTTGTTTTTACTCTGGCTTTCTGTTAATTTTGTAGATGTTATAGAGGAGGACGCGTTGAACATGGAATCCTGTATTCGGGTTTTGAGAATATTGGTCACCAAGGCGGATACTGAGATTGAGGAACTTGAAAGAGATCTCTTGTTACTTCAGAAAGAGTTGGCCTGTTTTGAGCATGAAAAATGGCCTGATATATGCTGTGGTGTTCTCAGTGAGAGAATCAACCAGCTTGATGTGGCGATCAGGACTTTAAAGAATGATTGTGCTGATGAGGCTGAAGTGCAGTTACTGCTAGATAGTGAACCTGCTGGGACACTTCATGAAATACTAGCCCAGGTTTGGAATTTGGAATCCTGTATGGAATTCAATTGTTTTATTCTGATGATTGAGAAAGAGGCTGCTACATTTACCAGTTTTACATGCAAACTGGGTATTCGCCAGCCATATTAGGGATTATTGTCTTTAATATTTTCCCTGCAAAATGATATGTAGTCTTTGGCTTTGAGTTTCTGTTGATAGTTAAAAGCTTTACCGTGAACAGTTTATCTTCTAAAGTTTTTTTCTTTTTTGGTAGCAGAGGGAGAGACTTAAGGGTTAATTTGATCTGTAAAGCATTTTCTGCAATAATTTTTCGGAAAAGTGAATGAAATAAAGAGGACAATTCTAAATTTTTTTGCAAAATATTTCTATTAGTTCTTGTTACTTACTAGATAAAGATAATATTGAACGGTTTAAAAGGTTCCAGATACTGTAGGAGATATAGCATTACAAAATCAGTAAAATTAAATATTGTTTTTAATTTTTCTCTCGTAAAATTTTGAAAATATGAAAATAAGATGGCATTTTTATGATTAAAAAATGAAAACAGAATATGTTTTGGGAACCAAACATTCCCAAGTCCCTTTTAAACTACGCATAAGCATGAAAAATTATATGCATATCAAAAGAGGTTATACAGGATACTACTAATAAATAAGACACCTAATGCAACGAACCCTTCTGGAATCTAAATCTAAGTAGTTTATCTTAGGATCAGTCTCAGAACAATTTTGTTCCTACAATAATTCAATAAGCTTGGTTGATGATGTTTGGTGTTTTGTCCTTTACAAGAATAAGCCTGTGAATGTTTTAAGAATGGTCTTACCCAGGAAGATGCAGAAAACCTAACTGGTCTTTTAGAGTCTAATCAAAGACAGAAGCTTCAAAGTAATTATTGAAGTTGTGGATATTGACTGATCTATGAACCCTTTATGCCTCTTGAAAGTTCATCTACTTGTATTAGGAGCTGTGAGAGAAGGTAGAGGGAAGATTAAAAGTAGTTGGCTCTTTGGAAGCATGAGACACTGCCATATATTGCTAATTTCTATTATTCAAATATTTATGCAGGATCATTTGACTTTCATACTATTGATTTTAATTTATACTACTATATATAATAAATTATGCATTGTACAACTGTAATTTTTAATTTAAGGATGAATTTTCTCGGTCCTGCATTTACTGGATAATCGAGCAATACATATTAATTTATCCCCTGCTTGCTATTTAAGAAATATATTTTACTCCCGTCTCTTTTTTTGTGTATCTTGTGGTAGTATAAGTATTTAACTGTTAACAATTGGTTTTCGATTTGACAACAGTATCTAGATGTGAATGTCTTGAGTCCAGTTGTGAATGTTACTGAACATGCACCAGACAAAGATTCTAGCACCGTTGATTCTAATATGATCATTAAGGAGGAAGGAAAAGATCTCCATGGAAGCTTGGAACTTCTTTTGGAGCTTCAAAAGAAGTCAGATAATCCTGAAAAGATTGAGGTAGAGAAAGATGTTACTGAATTTAATTTAAAAACATTTTTTTTATTCCTGCATGCCTTAATCGAATTAAAAAACAATTCTTTTAAATTGTTAATTGCTACACCAATGCTTTTTTTTTTTTTTTTTTTAGTATATGGAACGTGTAATAGACATTGTTTAAGAATAATTATTTATCTATTCGTGTGATGATTGATTGCTTGACATTTCATATGCAATTGCTTTTAATCGTACAAGTTTAACATAATGTGCAGTGATTCTTTGTAAGGAGCTGTACCAAACACATTTAGAGGATAACTCTTAAAAATTAACGACATTATTTTCTATAAGAGAAAAGGGGAGTAAGTAAGTAGCTTTTAAACAGCTTCACACTTAAGCCTCCTTCTCATGTTGAACTAATCAATATAGGACAAAGAAAAAGGTTTTGTTTCAAAGGAGCTTTTAGACTGTCATTGTCAAACAGCTTTTTATTTTTAAGCTTTTCTTTAGAGCTTTAACTTTTAAGGAGCTTTTAAGAAGGGATACATATGACAGTGTGAACTTGTTTGGCATTGAAACCTAAGGTATATGGAGTAAATCCCAGTAAGTGGTAGGCTGATAGCAGGTTTCTGACTGTACATTGAGCATGCGATGACAATCCGTATTGCTTTATTTTTACCATTTTTTTTAGGTCTAACCTTGGTATCCATTTTTACGCATGATAAATTTGAATAGTTTTTTTTTTTTTTTTCTTTTAAGGAATTGTCTGAAGAAACACTTGTTAGAAATCCTGGTTTGGGGGGCATTATCCTTGCATCCTGCCACTCTGGTGGTATGAAATTATCAGAAACATTTGATGATCAAGTTGCTGGAAATGAAGTCAGAAAAAGCCAGCTCATTAATACAAATACAGGTCAAATGTTGGATTTGATTTCGGCCAAAAGTGAAGCCAAGGTGCAGGAAGTGCTGTTCTCCTTCTAATGAATTTAAACTTATATGTATCAGTTAGCATTTTAGACAAGGTTTTTAGTGCATATTCTTCTTAAATTGTGCAGAAAGAAAATGAACTTGTCAGAGAAAAAGATGTTAGCCCGGATGAATTTAGACCTGCAATTGACATCAATGGAAAGAAAACGGGTCCACATTCCATATTAGATACTTCACAACGACAAAAACGAGCAAAATCTAATTTAGACAAAGAGCCATGTGATTTTTCTCCAAAAGCTGCACAGAGAGACTGCAAGAAAGAACCCAAGGTTGCTCCGGACGAAGATTTGAACTCCCTGAATTTCCCTTTACAAGTTGTTTATCCTAAAACATTATGTATCACTGATACAGAATTTTGCTCCGTTAAAGATAGCAACGGTAATAATTCTGGACTAGTGCTCAACATTGAAAACACCACCCCTTATTAATGCTGAAAATTCTGCATTGATTTCACTGCTAGGGATGCATACCAAGAGTTCATTGTATGCTGGGTTACAACTGATGGATGTAGATGAAGATAAAGGGGAAGAACATGAACAAGACCTTAAATCCCAACTTACTACTAACCTCAGAAAGTCCAACATGAGTTTCCCTTCAAAGCTTAAAGCTTCGGAAAAGCAGGAACTGGAACTAGAGGCATTTTCTTCCGGAGAACCATTTGACAGTTGTACGGAAGTTATTCCAACTGCATCCATAGCTGTATCAAGCAAGAGGCAGCGAAGATCCAAATCCTGTACTGATGTTACCATTTTAAACGAGTCAATGAAGCGGAAAATTATTACTAAAGGGGCAGTGCAACCAGACAAGCATGAGAGTGAAGGTCGTGCTATTGTTCTTTACGACAGTAAATTTTCTGAATTACAAAAGAAAAAAAGAGTTAAAAAGTTGCCTATCACCGTGGACATTCAAAATTCAAGTGTTAATTTGGACGTACCAAATTCGGACGAGGTTTCTATGGACAAAAAAAGCAAGTTAGCTCCTCGTACTCACAAGTCACATTCCTTGGTGGATTCCCATGATGAGACCTCATCTTTGAATAGCTTGTCATTGACTGATTTGAGGGCCATGGGAAAGGAACACAATGTAAGAAAGTACTATAAGCTTCGAAAAGTAGATTTGGTTGAACAGTTATCTCAGCGACTGAGTAGCTGCTGAACTTACTGGTATTAACCCATTTCTGTTCTGCCTTACTTGTTTGGGTTTCTCTTGGTTGGTTAGGTCCAGGGCTTCCCTGTAATTTGGTATAGGATCCTGACATAGTCATGAATGATAGATAGGCATCAAAAATGGTTTTTGCAATAGGATATTGTACAGCCTATAGATAGAATTCTTAGGGTACTTTGTAAATGAAAGGAAGTATAGGTTTTCTTCCTTGAAGCTAGTTACTCCTATAGGAGACTTAAAACTTAACGTTGTGCACCATTCACTGTGCTGCTGAGATCCATCGTGAAATATGAAGTGCACCATTCAGTTTCTACTTTTTCCCCAATTCTTTTTTATATTTTCTTGTACATAGAAAACAATTTTAATGGGAGAAATCCTTATCACTTTCGATACATCAATTCGTTCATTGTGTTTTTGGAGTATTCGACCACAGACCAATGGACTCAAATGATGTTTTAATATCTTTGCTTTGAAATTTTCCCGACTAAAGGAAGAACGAGACTAATCCCTTTCGTAATTATAATTGTCACTGTACTGAAAATTACATGAATCGATTTTTTGAGAAACATGTGAGCAAGTTTTTGATAATTGAATTATTAATTTTAGTGAATATTATTTTTAAATAAAATAAAATAGGTCAGTATCTAAAATTCCAATGGAATCAGATCTAGCCATGTTCTTCAACAACATCAATTTTCAAAATTCTTACCTGGATATCGCCATGCCTTATTCAGGCAACTTATATCGTCGGTGCTCCATGACTCTATTATCTCCAAAGGAAAGAAAAGGACGGTATAAGCAAAAACACTAATGCTTAAGGACCTGACAGGTTTTCAAACGAAGATAGTTGAATTGGATTCTTGGATCTATCCCACTTATATATGAAGGTTGTGTCCCAACTAAATTGGGTAACTTCGTAAGAAAACAAACATAATAAAATAATTTGGTTCTACTCTTTTCCAAACAAGAAAAACGGAAGCTTTGTTTCATTCCTTTCAGTCCCTACTTATTCATTCCATTAATGAAAAACAAAAAATAATCCAAAAACAGTGTTTCTCTCATTCTGTCCACAATGTTGTAGTTCCCATCAGGCACTAGTGAATTCTCTACCAAATTTGCAACATAAAGATAAACTCTTGTTGGGTAAGGTAGTGTGTAGTGTTTTTGGGAGTAATCAGTACAATTGCACAGTGGCTTATATTTTAACATATGTACATGCAACATTATAAAGCAAAATCCTTCACAAAACAATACATTGCACTATTACTCTGCTGAACCTTCAAAGTACTCTAATGAACACTAATTTTGATATTTTAAAATATATTAAAAACTTTTTTAAAATACTAATATTAGTATATTTTGAAGGTTCAACGGAGAAACACCAAAAACTCGGCAGACGATCTGGACTTTTGTTTTTTTCAAGAGTAAACACTTAGGATTGTCCAAGAAGTGAAGGCTTGTAGAAAACATGGCTTTGTGCTATCTCAATTCGTTCGCGAGGATCATTCAGATTTTCATCCCTCAAGGCTTTCAGAATAGCTTGTGATGACTGTTCCCTGAGAAATACATCAAGCACCAGAAGCAACAGAAACTTATTTAGTAAATTGGCAAGATGAAAGATTTGCAAATACAGTACGCAGAATTAGAGTGTCTAAAGCTAACAAGCATAATAAGGTAAACAACAGAGAACCCAGGCATGAGTCAAGTATTGCAGGATATTTACCTTGATATCAAAATTTTGTAGAGTGTCTTCAAAATGGGACAAAGCTCTACAGGAGCAACAGGCTTGTTTTCTTCAGGATGCAACACATTCAGGCTAGATTGGCTCAGAAGTTCAAAGAATGCCTCAACTGCAGAAACACCCTATAAATGGAAGGGAAGCATTTTGTTTAGTTATTGGAATTTGATTGAAGGAAGAAACATGACTCTAAGGAGGAATACACAAGGATGATGATGATTTCTATTTCTTATGTGAATGATATTAGTTCAAAATCTGGTGTGGCTTATGTCAAGTAAAACTTGTAACATCATATTCATCCATCCATCTAAGAATGACCACATAAACCTTTGAATGCTACATAGCATTGTTGTGTTTTTTCCTTATAAGTTAAAAACAAACAACTACTACTAAACTATGAATACAATTGTGTTTTTTGCCACAGGATGCTGCTAAATTCTCTGTAATGCATAATCATTGAACTTTCACATTTGAAAGATGCAATTGGAACTCCTCAAGAACGTAGCATTGATTTGGAAGAAACAAGAACAAGAAAAAAATACAAAACATACCTGAATCATTCCTTTGCCACTGATGCTGTCACCCATGTCTGGTCTTAATTGACCCTTGGCTAACATCTGGCCATACCAAGCGTTACGGCCTTTCAACAAGGTTACATAAGTGTCAGCCAGTAAGGGCCCTGCAAGTTTCTCAGGTTCTTCAGCCAACAAGTGAGTGATGAATATCATTTCTGATGTGCAGTGTGCAAAGTACACAGATTTGCTTGTGGCACTCTCATTAGTAAGGGCAGCTACCATTCCTGACAACATTAAAAATGAAAAACATGATTTATATATATAGATTGCAAATCAGAAAGCAAGTGTAGACAACATGATGATATGGACTACTTCTAGTTTGATATTAGATGTGAAGTGATGAGAATTATTTAGAAACTTACCAGCTCCAATTGCATAGACGTTTTTCAAACCACCCATGACCTCATGTGTGACGAGGTCACTGTTATCCCAGACAATAAATTGTGGTTGTCGAAGAAACTTTGCCAGAGGTTTTCTCCATTTCTCAGCTCCACATATTCTTGCATTGGCATACTCTTTGTTGTAGATTTCTGAGGCAATATTTGGACCCCCAAGATAGAGTATGTTCTCCATTGGTACTCTAGCTGTCAAGTTTGAAGTGCAGAGAGTAGTGAATGGGTGAAGAACTAAACATTATTGCATAGTAAGAAAGAAGGCTATGACCTATGATAGTACAATATCAGTTGAAGGAAGAAAAGAGTAACTGCTAGAAAACAAGGATGTGGAGTAATAACTCTAGCATGAAACTTTTTTGCTTGGTTAAAACTAGATGTAATTCGGCATGAATATGAACAAGATAGATTTTTGTAGATTGAATGTGTTAAGAGAGTACAGGAAGGTTGAGTCAAGAACAACTCCCAAGATTATTGATAAATTTTCATATGTACAAACATGGAGGATTAACTATAACAATATGGACTAAAAGATTATAGTTATTTTTTAATCATTTCATACTTAAAAGGAAAATTGAACATTATAGTTATTTTATTCCTCATCAAGATTTCATGAGATGATTTCATTCCCATAAATTGCTCAGTTCTCACTGATAATGAAGCATGTTTGGATTATATTCTTCTTCAAGATTATATCTGCTTGATAGCAAACAATATTGGTGTTACTATACTATACAGATGTGTTCGTTTTTTGTAATTACTTCAACTAACTTCTTCTTACCCTCTTTCTAAATTTGTCATAAAATGCTCTATTGAATAAGTCAACCAAAATAACCTATCTCAGAACCACTTTTTACCTAATATACTCAAATGTAAAACTTGTTTCATGTAATCAATTACAACATTAATAGATTACATTTATGATAGATAGTTAAATAATTTATTTCCCTCAACTCTCTAAAGGAGCACAAATTAGAAGAGGGAAGAAGAAGCACAAGTGACAAAAATGTAATCATCACACTTTTCAGGTTATTCTATTCTGGCAAAGTCATGATGTGGATGGATACTTAATTTTTACTCATTAGAAAGAAGCAAAAACAGCATGGAGAAGAAGAGTGATAAAAAATAAACTTCAAGTCTAACTCAACCTCACAAAATCGACGTGAGATTAGTACTCACTTATATATTTTGTAAATTGGTTTTATCTATGGTCGAAGTTGAACTTCTGGCAAAAAGTTAACATGTAAAAGGAGATAAAGAAAGGGTCTTACTTGCTTGGTGAATCATCTTTGTGGGAGTAATAATATGTGGTAGAGGCTCCAATGCAGCCTCAATACCCTTTGACAAAGAGATAATTATAGGCACTGTGATCCTCTCCTTCCAATACTTACTAATCTCTTCAAAGATCTCACGTGTTTCTGTAGAAGGCAAACCATTGACCACAATATCAGCATCCCAAACAGCTTCCTGCAAGTTTGTGACGACCTTCAGAGGACAAAGAGGGGTATCAATCATGTTCAAGCAAAAACCATCTTTCAGAATCTCATCTGCATAAAGGGTCCTATCACCAAGCCTTGCCTCCACATATTTCAGATATGCACAACGCCTTATCAACCTTCTCAGCACATCTTCCCTTGAGTTTATGACCTCAAACAGATGTTCTGCAGTGCCTCTATCCACTGCTCTTCCTGCTCTTCTCCATATCCTGATCTGTATCTTGTCCCTGAATTGACCATAAGAATCTTGCAGCAAAGCTGCAAACACACTGCCCCAAGCACCAGCTCCAACACTCACAATTCTCAAAGGGTCACCATCACCCTTCCCAATCAGCCTCCTCAAAGTATCAAGCTTTTCCTCCACCCCATTACAATTCTGAGCACCAACACTTCCATTTGAGTATGCATCATGAACCACTCCCATTATGCTCTAAAACCCCAACAAAGTCTTGCAGAAAACAACTACAAATGAAGTATGAACTTCAATAGCTCTGTCTGCAAACTAAACTCAGACTCTTGTATATATAACCTCCCTCAATTTTATGCCTCTCACTTTCCCCTTACCGACCAATGAATACTTTTCTTTCTACCACAAGATTGAGTTAACAAAACACACAGCAATGGGAAATCAAATCCTTCTGGTGGGTGTTGCTTGACCAAAGCTGAACATTAATTTTGGTCTGAGCGAAATTTCTAACCAGAAAATGAAGCCTATCCTACTCTAAAATTAATTGAAGCATGCAATGCATGAACCATCATGGTTACTTACATACACACATACATATAAAGTAGTGATGTTCAATCTTTCTTCTAGTTCTCAAGAATGGCACGTGGGAAGCGAAAATAATTGGCATAAGGGATGGGGAAAAAAACCAAACACGAAGAAAACTTTGTTTTCTCCGTCTCTTGTTAGTTGATCTACCCAACTATAAGACGCGGCTAGTGCCAATAAAAAACCAATCTTTGTGCTGGTAACTGCAAATTTATGGTCCTACGCCCATGGGTTGAGTTACTTCAACTCATCTATCTCATGACCCCACTGTGCGTATGATTCTACCTTTCTATCGGTAGAATTTAGACACTAATTAAAACCAAACAACATATAAAAAATCAATTTTGTAATAGAAATCAGATCAAAATGCATTTTTAGTTTATTCTCTACTTCGAAAAAATGTACTTAGACCAAGTTTTGTTGTTGTTTTTAAATATTAACACTTCTCTTCATAAAAGTTCAAACGTTTTAGAAATATCTCTTATGTTTCAAGCATTGATAAGTTCATTTGTGTTGGTTGTATATATAACATCCAAAGGTGCATATGGCAACTCTAATGAGAGTTCTTCTTTCACCTTCATTCAAATTGGTAATTTATTGGACAAAAATAAAATTATTTGATTTTTTTAAAGTAATTAAAATGATAGAACATTATAAAAAGTACAAAATATTGCATGTTTAATGTTCTATGAGTAAAACTAAACTCAATCTTCCTAAGTAAGGTCTCAAATTCAATGGAGGAAAAAACATATTTAGAGAGACCTCATTAGAAAGATCATCCATGTAAAAGAAGTGAATTTGTGCATTGAATAAAGTTCTAAATGAAGAAAAATAAAATTCTATATTTTTCGTTTTTAACATGTCACATGGATTAAAAAAAAAAAAGTGTAATGAAGATTGAATTGGGTGTCTCGTATTAATGTGGAGTGATGTTGAAAAGGGTGCCACCCACATGAATCTATTGGCATTAAAAGTGTTTGGGTGAGGCCAACTTCCCCAACGGTAATTAATATTAATTAATATATGACTTTGCTCAATTTTTTATGTAAAGTCTCCTTCCCAATCTTTGAACATGACATGTAGTCATACATTTGTCCTTTTTTGTGTAAAGGGACAAACATTTAATGTTCTGCTTTTTATGTCTCTGCCTAAGTTTGATTTCATGAATTTGTTGTTTGATGGAGGAGTTTTAGGTTGTGGATTAATGTAATTAGATTCAGGTATAACTAATTCTGAAGCACTATTTAGGTGATCCAATTGATTGATTTTGCAACAATTCATAATTAATGTTCACGTGATTATCACTCTTTGATGTGAAAGTTTATGTCAGGTTAGAGATTAGGTGTCCCTTAGTTACACCGTACCTAAGTTGGATTATTTAGTTCAATTTTTTTTATCAGCAACACCTTATAAGTATAATGAAACTGAGTCCATTTATGAAGAAAATTATAAAAGAGAACTTGTTTTAATTAAGGAGGTGAAGTAAATTCATAAAAAAAGTCTTGCATAATTAAGTTATTATTATTATTATTATTATCATTATTATTATTATTATTATTATTATTATTATTATTATTATTATTATTATTATTGCACTATGAAAATTACATTTAGTAGTCTGATGTCAATCTATTTTAACAAGTTTAATAATAAGATTTGGCAGGGAAAGGAGCCACATGTCTCATTCATCGACAACTACACGCAAATTCTCCTAGTTAAAATACATATATAATAATAATAATAATGTTTAGCATCATTTTTTGATTAAAAAAATCTTAATTAAATATATGCATCGAAAAAAATTAATTTTAAATATCTTGAAATATCATTAAGATATCTTTATTCATTGTATAAGAGTTATATATATATATATATATATATATATATATATATATATATATATTTATTATTTTAAGATCATCTCATTATAATATAGCAATATAATATCAGTCTTAAATAAGAATGTGAAACTATTTTTTATCTTAAGACATCAACAACCAAATAAAAAATTAGTTAAAATGTTTATGCCAGAGTAGAAGTTGCAAAATTGTATTAAAAATTATGTGACTAAGTGGAACTTAGAAAAACAAATTAAGACAATATAGAATAATTCTTGTAATAGATCTAACCTCCTTATTCATTTTATCATATCTTTAGTAAAAAAATATAAATAAATGAAAATGCGTCACACTTAACTCTAAAATCATTAAATTATTGATGTTTTTAATATAAAAATATTTTTTTTTTATAATATAATGTTTTATTTAATACATTAAATTTCATGTCATAGGTATAATTTTTGACGCCACAACAATAGGTTTTGTGTGGCGATGAGTGAATGCCATGCCTAGATGTACAGCTGGCAGTATATGGCATTGTTGTTGTCAAATTAATGAAATCATTGTATAAAAAAATAAAATTGTTAGGTAAAACATAAATATATATATATATATATCAGACACGTTCTTCATGTTAGAATTGACCATTTAGAATATGAGACAAAGTATACGCAACCAGCTTAATAGAAACATATCAAATAAATCGTCAATATTTATGCAGTGTTCTTTTGCGCAGATTGTATAAATCCGTTGATTTGCACGGATGAATTTATAAAATTTTTATGTTCCTTTCTGATGATTTAAAAACATGTGCATAGATGGATTTGCGAGATTTCACTAAATTTTTATCCTTTCAAAATGAGAAGATTTGTAACGATAATAGACACTTTGACAATTTTAACCAGTTTCAAAACTTTTTCTTCTCACAATATTTTAAATATTTATAATTATAAAATATATTATTCTTAAATTATAATTTACATATATATTATTAATAATTATATATGATTATTTTTATTATACATATAAGATG
>Ga0209589_1003362_pt1 | contig 27966 bp, 12 predicted proteins | sample CowpeawhiteBW_FD_187525 | JGI IMG/M metagenome (GOLD analysis project Ga0209589, IMG submission 187525) | Root nodule microbial communities of legume samples collected from California USA - Cow pea white BW (SPAdes) (version 2) | ecosystem: Host-associated > Plants > Roots > Nodule | place: USA...
TTTTGTTGGCATCGTGGTGTGCCTAGTGTTGTAGGGGTGATGTTGAGAACCCCAGGACTGCGTTGTTATACTATCTTATGTGTGGCGTTTCCTTTAATTGCGTTTATAAATTAAATGGGACGTTACATATATATAATGTTATATTAATAAATAATAATATTATAATGTTATTAAGTTAATATATAAAATAAATTTATATTTTTTTAAAAACAAAATAAAATAAATTTGAGAAAAAGAAAGATAAATATTAAGGAATAAAAAATATAAAAGTGACGATTAATTTTAAAAAATTTAATAAATATTATATTACAGAAATCAAAACTAAAATAATAAAAGAAAATACAAAAGAAAGTGTCATATATATATATATATATATATATAAAGAAATTATGGAAGTATAAGAACAAAGTGCCCTAAATAGTCCTCTCAACTCCGGAAATTATCCTAAAATTTGGACACTGTTACCTTTTGCACCCGATCATTTTCTTCTTGTACCATATAATTTGTTTTATCTATAATTATATATAAAATATATTTTTTTATCTTTATATATATTTTTTTGAAAAATATTTTAAAAATAATTTTATCCTTCAAATAACCGTTTTCCTTTTAAATTTAAAGATTTTTTCACTTTGACCATTCTTTTTAAACTTAACAATTTTTTAATTAAAAAATCATCTTCAAAATAAACAATTTATTTTCTAATTAAATTATAAAAATTATTTATATTAAGTTTTATAATTATGATAAAAGAAATTTTTATTAATTTATTTATTTTTAGTCATGACAAAAAAATTAGATACGTAGCATTTGTTTAAATTAGAAACGTAGCATTTGTTTTTTTCACTAGTGGTGGTGAAGTGTTGTTGCGGTCAGGACTTTTTAAACCTTTCTTTAAACTACGGAGGGGAGTCAAAACTCTCAACAGTTTTTTGTTTTTATATTTATTTTATATATCTATATATATATATATATATATATTAAAAATAAATTTATATATTATTTTATTATTTATATTAACTTAATTCAAAAAATCTTTTTCAAATTTGAAAATCAGTTTTTTTTTCTCATCTGTTATTTTTTGTTCTTTTATTTGGTTTATCTTTCCAAACTTTAGTCTCTTTCTCACATTTGTTTATTTCAATTTCTGCATCCAATCTCTTGTTATTTTCAAAATCAAATCACAAAGGCGAGGTTGAGGAGTTAAGAAACATTTTGAACTCAACCATCTTTCCTTTTGGGAACCGTACAATCTTTTCTTTTGGGTAAGTTGATTTTCTACATCTTTTTAAATAATATGTTTTCTTCTTGTATGTGACTTTTTGTAAGTTATATCTATATCTATATCTTATAGAGATCATGAAATCATAATCTAATTGTTGGATTGAACTCTTCTTTGTATAGATAAAGTATTTTAGGCTTTGAAGCGATGTAAAGAGAGAGTCAATCAAATAAGATAAAGAAAGCTAATTGATCTTAATTTTTTTTAAGATATTAAGCATTGATTTTTAGATTTAATTTGAGGTAGAAAGAGCTTATCTAAAATGAATGCATATCAAATACATCTAAAATATCATCTATTATAGGTAAAGATCTTCGTCTAAGAAGATTTAACTTATTTCCTTCTTAATTAGAATATTACTTATAAAGAAATCACATATTATTTGCCATGATATCTTTTTAATAAAGAAAATAATAGAAAAAATAAAAACTTTATTTTTTTAATTAATAATTTATATATCAAAATTACAATTTGTTCTTTGAAATTTTTGTCCAAGACTGACTATCGTGATGATTAGGTCTTCGATGAAGAGCTGTCGCAGCGGTGGTGATGTGGAGATGGTGGGCATTTGCAGAAGTGAAGTGCGCCTTGGGATGTAAGTATATATATTTTCTTTGGGCGTGCACATTTTTTTGTTTAAAATTACCCGAAATCGGTTTTTCAATGATGTTTTAACTTATTTTTTTATTAATTTTTAACTCGTATTTTAATTATCATTTATTTTGATTTTTTATAATCATATGATGTGATTATTTAACAGTATTGAAGTGATGAGTTAAGAACAGATAAAAAACAGTAAATTAAAGTTTCATTATTTTTCCGATAAATACTCGTAAAAAAACATGATCCCAACAATGATGGCGTATACAGTATTTTCGGAATTTAATTTACGGTTTTAGAAAACTTATTCCGAAATGGTTCTTAATGTAACGGAAAAGAATTTCCAGTGGTCAAAACCTGCACTCCGTGAAATCAATTCCACAGTGATGAACCTTTGCAATTCTGAATAAAAAGTGGAGAATGAAACTGCATATTCCGGAAGTGTCTTTCCGGAATACATACTTCTGCTTACGAATTTTATTTTTCCATTTCTTGTGTTCTGAAATATTGTTTTGGGAAACGATTATCCGAAAACATGTACCGGAAAAATGATTTTGGTAGTTTCAGGAAAGAACATGTCCGGATTTTCTTTCCCATATTCGTTTTCATGCACCTCTCCCTCTGGATTTCGAATTTCGTAAACCCCAACACACCGTCTCTTCAACTTACCTCAAAATGGGTGCTTAAGGGAGTCCCGTGGAAGTCCCACACCAGCGCGCACTTGACTTCAATGACGACCCAAAGACTTGCTTCAACCTTCAAGCCACCCCACCAACGGTGGGGAAAATTAGGGTTAAATGAAATACTTACCAAGGATATAATTGAAATTCAACATTAATAATGAGGTGCAGGAAGAAAAATGAGAGAGTGCAGAAAGCAATTCCCAAATTTGTAAGGCAGCTTTTTCCTGTACATCTCAACCTGCGCTCCATAGAGCTGTAAGATGAAATCATGGGAGTGCAAGAACAATCAGCCAATTTGTAACCTTGAGAAGATTAAATTCATAGATTAGGTCTTAATTTAATTATGACAATGTCCTAAATCTCCTAGATTAATAAATATCCATTCATCATCCTATAATCGTAAGTTGCTTTAGATGATCACATTCAATTTATCAAAGTTCTATAGACTACAATTCTTTCTCAATATTTCCAATTTATGCAATGGCAGCAGATAATTCATATTGCACCAAGCTGCAACAATATTTGCTAAGTTGTCGAGACTAGCTTTTACAAGTATCAGACCATTTTAAGAAATGTTAAGTTTTTCTTGATGAAGCTGAATGATTCTTTGTGATAGGAATTGAAGGTACATTGATAAAGTGATTTGAGCAAACTAACGACATCTGTGAGTAGCACAACCTTCATTCACATCTTATCTTCCTTACCAAGGCAAGACCAAAAAACATTTTTATTTGCATCCATCTTATGCTGCACACTAAGTCCCTAGCTACACACAATGGGTCACAATTTTAACTTATCTAGCCCTGTTGTCTAGAACCCATTTTATGTTTCCATATTTTGCAGTTAGTTGCCGTAAGATACCCTACACAAGTTTGTTATGAGCATCACAACATCTCTCTAAACATCTACTTTCTTTCAACTTCTGATTCAGCTTGCAGACTTTGCAAATGTTCCAAAAAAAGCTGTTTCATCATACATCACTGAGCATTCAATACTGGAATCCGTGTCAAAATTGCTGCCTAAAAATGTTTTGCAGGATAGGTTTGAAAAATGGCCCTGCAAAGCATTTTCCTGACCCTCCCCTATTTTGATATTCTTGTCCTCCAAAATCCTTATACTTGGTTCAGCACCATCTTTGATAGCACAAAAATTCTCACTAGATTGCTTTACTGAATCACTTTCTATTTCCACTTTATTGCATGTTCTCAATTCGCTCACATTGTTCTCTTCCATGGATTTCTCTGAGCCACCAGACACTGTCAACTGGATGATCTCTTCCGTAAAACAGCTACTACTTATTTCTGTTGATTCTTTGGCTTCCAATGCAGCGTCAACAGGTTGTGTATCGTCTTTTCTGAGGGTATCACTGCCAGCTTCATAGTCTGACTGATTTTTACCATCCACAGGTTCATGTTCTGACTTTGCTTCAACTTGATTGGTAGTAATGTTTGCAACATCCGGTAGCAATGAGTCAGTAATGTTCATTCCTTCAGAACTGATACATACTTTGACGGATTCATCTGTTGCTTGAGTTGATTCATCACACAGTCCTGTTTCAACTGAAAAGAAAATTAAGTTTAGTTAAGTATTTAACAATAATAGTACACTAAACTAAATACACCAAACAAAAATACCTTCAGTTTTCATCTTCCTGTGTAACGGTTTCTCAAGAAACACTGTCCCAGGAAATATCATCATGTTAAACTTATTCAATTTTTTCCTTTCAACATCATCAACGGGTTTGAATCCAAAGCCCTTAGTCCATGTCTCAACCAAATCAGGAATGGCTGATACCACAAGCCTTTCCACCTTGAAAGATGTTAACATCTGCTAATGACAGATAAGTTTAGAAACACAAAAGGCCAAAATGAAGCAAGTGTGGGAAATTTTCAAACTCAACCATTATAGGAAAAAAAAGTCACTAAGCGAAAAATCACTACAAATTTGTTGAACAAATACAAGAAACACGCCAAATTATACCTCCTCAATAGCACTCACAAGGAGCCGGCACATTCCCTGTCGACGAAACCGACTGCAAGTAGCAATTAGAGGCATCTCTGCTACTGTGGTTCCATGCACCCTGTAAAAACGTAAAGGACATGAGAACAATGCAATAAAACAAGTATAGCATCTTGTATAAATCAAACAAATGCAACTATAAATCAGCTGGAAGAGAAGCTTGAGCTTCCGTGAACGGCATTTAAATAATTGCCATTATAGATTAAAATAGTACCTAAACTACAACCATTCCACACAAAGATAAGAATAAACATTCACAAACATCAATTCTACCATAAATTTCATAAGAAAAATATCTATATTTTAAATTTTACCTGATAGATGCTACAGATACTAACACATCCTGTTTTTCCAATACCATGGTGTAAAACCCTTGAAAATTCAGACGAGCAAACTCAGACCTGAACATCACATGAAATAAAGCCTCTCAAATCAAAATGAAATTGAAAAAAGAGTGCAAGGGGCAGGAATATAAATAAAGAAGCACACGAAATGAAGGGAAGAGGCACTAACCCCCAGTTATATAAAACTTGAGGTATCATGTGGATGCCTGTTCTTGGATCAAGCATTGACACAAAACACTCCTCCATGATAGTAAGAGCAACTGCTAACTTCGTATTGCATACTGCCTTTAGGGCAAACCACTGTGCAGAATGAACTTTTTGGTCATCATGAATGCATCTTAGAAGCGTCCATGAGATGCCATCAGCAACTTGATTAACTAACCCCACCTGAGATTGGAGTCCAGTGTACACCTGCACAAACAAGAGTCTCGAGTCCTTGAATAAAGTCTTGGGTAGCATAATTAGGTTATTCAAGTAGAGTGTACTTGACCTGATTATTAACATAATAGGATTAGTATGTCCAAATACCATAATACATTATTATATACGATAGAGTATTCATTGCCCATAGAAGAGAAAACAATATTGTTCCTAGCCCACAAAAAAATGTTAACTGAGACTACAGTGAAATAATAAATTCATGTTGTTCATTAATATATTGTGCTAAAAACACACATGTTAACTAAAACCCAAAATAAAATCATACGAATAATGCACCCACCCTATTATTTTACCATCTAGAGTATCTACAACGAGAAACCATAATTATTCAAATGTAAAACATTCCTTCTTCCTCCGACTGAATATTTTAAGCTGTTGAATTTAGAAGAGGATTTGGGAGAGAGAGAAAGAGAGAGAGGGGGAGAGGGGGGAAGAGGGAGAGAGAGAACAGAATATTTTAGGAAATGAGATTTTTTTAATAAAATGAGTACTCAAATTATGCACACCATCCATATCTATAGATTCTAAAGTCTTGTCAGATATAGTGGAGACTATTTCCAAGGCTATACTAATCAAGTCCAACTTCCTAAACACTAATTCCTGGAATAACTAAATGCACTTTATCATGTGATACAGAAACATGCTATTTCCGAATTTTACTATTTCCAACACTCCCCTTCAAGCAGTCAAGCCAAAGCTTACTAACTTCTTATTACAACAAAGTTTTTTAACAGTAACAAATCTTTTTGACTGAGAATAGTTTTTTAACTAAGCTCGATGGTGGCATGTGATCCGTGTAGTAGCCAACCTCACCTAGAGAGATAAGGTTTTCATTGTTCAAATTATTGTATCAGATTGTACAACACAGTTGAAAAGGCAAGAAAAGAGGGCTGTTGTAATGAAGTTAAACTGTAAACTGGGAGAGCCATTGGACCAGGATAATTTACTGGGTATGTCACATAGCTAGACTACTTTTACATTTCTTCCCCTTAAGGATGATTAAAAGAGAGAAGAGAGGCCAAACAGAATGTCAACCCTTTGAAAAGTCACAGGAAATCAAGGCTTCCCGGATTTATATACTAAGTGATTCTATTGGATACATCTATGCCAACAAGTCATTATGTTACTTGGTAAGTCACAGGGCTAGACTCTTCTACATTCTATATGGGTTTGAAAAGCTGTCCAATTTGGTCTGCTTTTGGCAAACACTACAGTCATGGATGATTCTGTGCTATAATGCTCTCAATTATTACAACCATTGAATTATATTTGGACAGAAGAATTTGATGGAGATCACAATCACCTTATTAATTACCTCGAACTTCAGTTTAACTCAGATTAAACTTCAAATTTATTAATCTTAAACCTGAAAAGAGCAACTTTTAGAACTATATCTACCACTTGCATGAATTTTAGGTTGAATTACTATTTTGGTTCCAATTTTTTTTGCTTTTATTCAATTTTGTCTCCTTTTTTTTTTTTTATTTTTTTTTTTTTTTTTTTTAATTTTTTTTTTTTTTTTTTTTGTTTTTTTTTATTTTTTTTTTTTTTTTTTTTTTTCAATTAAGTCTCATTTTGCATTAAATTGATTCAATTTAGTTTACGATATAATTGTATCAACAGTGTTGTTAACACTGTATTTGTAAACGCCACGTGAGAGTTCATAGTATTTTCTTTCAATTCCCTGTATTTATTTTTTTGACTCAATGAAGTTCCATTTTCTTTTATATAGAACCGTGTTGTCCTTACCAAATTAGTAATTAAGCCTATTTGTAACTTTTATATCCATGTTAAAATAATTTTTTAGGATTTATATATCAAATCACTTCACCTAAATATTAAAATTAATTTAATTCTTTTTAATTTAAATTTAAAGAAACCTAAATATTAAAATTAATTTAATTCTTTTTAATTTAAATTTAAAGAAACAAAATATGGTTGTAATTTTTAAATTTAATATTTGAAAAACAAAAAAAAAAAAATCATTTGTTAGCTTATTAATAAATTTAATTCCTCTAACAAAAAAAAGTTAATATTCACATGAAATCTAAACCAAATTATTTATATATTTTACGTCTTTAACATAATTTGTCTACTTAAATCAATTTTATAAAATAAATAATTTTTTTAATAATTTTTCATAAAATAAAACAAGTTTCATAATTTATTTATTTTTATTGGTAAGTAATCTGAATTCAACTATATTTTGGACTGGGACAACCTTGCTCGATTTAAAAAAAGAGTTGGGACTCGTTATGTCAAAAAATAAAAAATAAATATAGGGACTGATATTGTCTCATGACACGACACAAACCCTGACACGTGAAAAAAAAAACCTTTAAAAAATAAAAAAAAGTGTAAGAAAAAATACTACAAACTGACACATAGTATTTACAAAGACAATATTAACACTGGTTATACAAATCTAACACAACATGAGACTTAATTGAAAAAAAAAATATATAAGGAAACCAAACTAAATAAAAGCAACAAATTTAACGACCAAATTACTAGTTAAGCCTAAATTTTAATGAGATAATCATCACTTAATGTACCAAAGGTTGGCACACGGTTTGGAATATAAACCAAAGTTTCAAAAGTTTTTGAACATCTTCAAATTATAGATAGTAAAATGACCAACTCACACTACAAGCCACTACATCATCGTGTAATATAACAAATAATTAGCTATTTCAAGAAATCTAGTTCAAATGGAAGTCTAGAAATTTGAAAAATTGTAGCATAGTACCTCCTGACAACTCTGACCACAAAACCAAATGTCTGAGGCTGTTCCTTCTCTTGTTTCTCTATCTTTCAGGCATGTCTCGTGATCTATTTAGTACAAAGATCACAATAGTCAGACGGATCATTGAAGCATTACAACGGGAACATAATGCAGAGACTTCATATCAAAGAAATCTTCAGTCATGATCATTAAGTAACTAATTGTAATAATAAATATATAAGGGCATGAGATCATGAAGCTCCCACTATTGTGGCCTTTAGGGAGACTCAGACATAGCCATGACAATAATCAAACCAACAAATTGTTTAGCCATTAAACAAATTACAGTATCTCAATTATTCAAACCAGAACAAATTATATAACTTGTTGCACCCTAAAGGCTCTACAACCATAACATTGGTAATGTCATAATGCAACATGATCATACAGAGCATACTTACATTTATGTTCACACAGTGAACATTGTAACAAATCCTGCAGATCTGAAGTGTCTTTATCAATAACCAAATTTCCACATATCCTACAAGTGCAGTTTGCACAATACCAGTCACCATCTGGGATCTCCTGATGTACATAGGCAAAAAAGGATTGTATTATTCTTCTAAGGTACTTAATAATAATCACATCAACAACAATAAGCACATCCACAAAAATACAAAGTACAAAAGGACCTTGTTTATTGTTAAATACATCACATGAAAAGAAACAAGACTACAGGAGCAACATAAGTAAACATATATAAACATTAATAACACACTAACACAAAGCAACCCATCCATACCATCAATCTATCTACTATATATAATATATAAATCTGAACCACAAGTCGTGGAGTTCACATGTTAGCATGTAAATTTCCTTTGAGCCACAATAACTTTTTGTATGTTCTCATGTCTCTTGCTACAATGGAATCATTTTAAATGTAGGTGGAATATACTAATATGTTTTAGTAATAAATAATAATAAATAATTATCTAATAAATGAGTTTCTCATGAAATCATTAATGAATAATTTTTTATTTATTTTTGTAATCCCTTGAGATGTTTGTACCAAGCTCTAGCTATTGATGTTATGGGTTCAAGAGCTACCTAATATGCTATTGTTCGCGATTGCTACCATGCTTCTCAAAATTCTACCAAGTTACGAAGGATCCTAGACATACTGTTTGTTAGTGATGGATTTAGACACAATAAGGGAATAGTATTTTTTAGGTTGTTGTTAAGAAAGGTCCATATGAGTGTCCACAACAATAACACAATTAACATAGCGTACTTGAAATTCTTTCAATTTTTCTATAGCATTTACACATTTATTTTCAATAGATTTATAATAAATACATTTTGATATGCAACCATACCAACGTTTTTGCTTTGTAATGTCAACATTTGTGCGTAAATGTCATCTTTTACATAACCCCAATAATTTTCAAAACATTCTTAACTCATGACTCAACCAAAAGCACATATTTTTAACAATTTAATCTGATCCTATTTGCTTAAAGAAGTTTTATAATTAAATAAAATACTACTAAATGTTTTCTACACAGTAAAAGATAAGATAACTTCTACTATTTTATGGCACTGATGCAATGCACAGGTGTATACTCACTGAACTTCTTTATCAAACCACAGCTAAACTAAGCACAAAGTTCGTTAATTCTTGGCTACTGGGCTGTAAAAGCAATTAAATACAGTGGACGACCTTGATCATTTATTCATATTCACAGAAGTGAACTCATTTGTACACTATAAAAAGTTCTAATTATCATATACTACATTTTCAAGTAATCAACTGAGTCAGAATAAACATTCCTAACTACAGCTCAGAAAGATTATACTACAAGTACAGTAATGGAGGAGCAGAACAACATGTTTATGCTAGCACAAAGACATATACACACATACACACAGAGGAATGTCATAGGAGCCGGTTAAATCAACCACTTATATTAGGATTTCCAAAACAAAATAAAAGAAAAGCTTGCATAGACCAAGAGCAGACAGACCTGAGTGGACAAACAAGCTGCGTGGAAAGTAGAAGGACAATTATCACAACATATAAGCTCACCCCCTTCACCACATAATCCGCACGAATCATCATTTTTGTCATTATCTTCGGTCTGCACAGCTTGATTCAGACTTTTCCTGGCTTTGTATTCAGCTGACCAAGCTTGAAGGAGGCACAATGTAAAGGGCTCGCCAGACTCCATAAAAATATTCATGCAGGGACGATTCAATGTAAACCCAGCATGCAACTTGAACTCAGATAATGTAAGCACCTTACCACAACATATACATATAATACCATCTTTGGTGATCCTACCATCCTTAATGACAACATTATCCTTAGCATTTCTGTATTGAATCACGTCATTTAAAGATATGACCCCATTATCAATCAACCAGGACAATATTGTCCTTGAACCCAAATAAAACCTATTAGAGTCCTTGTTGTACTTTCCTCCTTTACAGGGGTTCCTTGGCAGCAACCTGCAACGACCCTTTTGGCTTTTAAGCTTTCTCTGGCCCCTTGATTTGCAGGATTTAGCTCTAGAATTTCCCCGGATTGCCTTTGGGCCAAAGTCCTTATTCCTGAATATTGCAGACACCAATAAATCATCATCTTTAATCTGGCATCTGTTAGACCTATCCGTTCCAGTTACGGAGCAGTTTGTTTTCCTGATATTTCTCTGAATTGCACTGACAGATGATAACTTTCTGCAGCTTCTTTTCCTTCCAGCATTGTCAACTAGATAATTCTGGACCTCTTCCAAACCACATTCTTCACCATCTAGTGACTGCACCTGGTCAGTGACAGTTGAGCCCAGCATGTCACCATGGTAGGACATACTCATTTTAATTTCAGATACCCTTTTGCACTTCCTTCGCATTTTCTTTCTAAGAGTAAGATTAGCAACAGAATATGTGTTATCTTTCCCAGATGCAGGATCTACTAAGATTTTCCCACCCTCCTCCTCACTACATTCAGACTGTTGTATAGCCCTTGAGTCGTGAGAATGAACCAAGCCATAGCTCACACTGGATGTGTTATTTTCTTCTGACATGTCCATTGGCGCATGTCCATCAATAATATTATCTGTTTCCTGATAGTTTTCTGAACTCTGCTTATCAAGACTTCTAGAATTTCTAATTTTGGCTTGACGAACTGAATTTACATTAGACCCTCCAGGTACCTGATTCAAATTTCCAGAGTTTGAATCAATGGGAGCACGTGACACCTTATACTTACTAGAAACTAAACTCCAAGTTGCTTTCACTACCTCCCCCTTTTTCAGGGCACCAATCTTTCTATCAACAAATATAACCACTACAAAAGGATCCAAAAGCCACCATCGATATGCCAACATGGCAGCAGGGTCTTCTGACTGCATCTTTGTTTTATCAATATTTATCAGTGCACTGGATAGATCAGACCAGAATTGACTAATATCAGTCCATTCCTTATAATCTCTGCACATTAAATTGCATTTTTCAACAGACAATAGCTCACCACATATTCTCCAAGCCTTTGTAAATTCCCGAATAGGCTTTCCCTTTGGTGTCCTATAAACTGACTCTGGATAACGCCTGCTAGGCCTTTGACGCTTCTCAATAGTCCACCCTGCCATCGTAAGCAACTGAACAATCTGAAACTGCAGAATAGTACGAGGGTCCTCTTCCGGTAGCGTTGATGGTGAATTTGAGATGTCCACATCAGTCAATTCCGGCATTTCTTCAGGATTTAAAGGAGACCCAGACTTCTTCACAACAGTGATTGACGGACTGGTAACTACAAGCCTGCTCGCAAAGCTTTCCTGGGAAACAGGAGAAGCAGCTGCTTTACTTATAGACACCTCTTTTGCAATATGTCCGTCTGCTGTTGCTGTGTTAAAGTTTGTAGCATCTACCTCATCCTTAACAGCTTGTTTATTTAAATTGTTATGGTTCAATAGATAACAACTAGATATCACACCATGTTTGGATGATTCAACCAACCGGAATGCAATTGGTTCCCTATCACAGCCTGTAGCAGCACTAGACAGGTTAGAAACTGCTACTTTTGAGAGTCGTGATGAACTCAAGTTTTTTTCTGAATCGGATCTACTACAAGCAAGTTCATGCAGAGAAAATTTCATTCGTTTGACATTCACATCCTCGTCATTCTGTTCTTCACAAATGAAACTCTCTGGCAAACATCCCGGAGCAGCCTCTTTAGAATGCTCAATTACAACAAAGTTCCCCTCTTCAGGGTGTGTAAGTCTTGAAGACGAGGGATGCAATGCAACTGAGTTTTCGTTACTAGAGCAGAACGATTTAAATGTGTTTTTAGCAGATTCGTGTTCAAAGTTGATAACTCCAGGAACAACACATTTCTGACTGGACTGAAAAATGTCATTACCAGAAAAGACCTCTGAAAAAATCTGTCTTTCTTCGTTAGATCCTTCAAAGTTATCATCAAACAAATCCTCTACATCGTTGCTGATCAACATCTCTGCTGACAGATGCGATTTCACTATGCGGTTTCTGTTGCTGGTCTACATGTTGGCACCATTACAAAAGCTAAACCAACAAATGAAGAAAGCCTTTCTTCAGCCATAAATAACTGGTTGACATACTTCGTCACTATTGACCCCAATTAATAGAAAAAGTTCTCCAGGTAAAGGCTTTAGAATCTGCAGAAGAAATTGAGATGTTATTAACTTGTCTTTGAAATTAAAAGATTCAAAACAAGCATTACCATCATAATTATTTTTCTGAAAGAAAATATGCATGGAAGATATCATGCAACAACAATAATATAAGAAATCGTGTAAGTGTCATTTTTATTTATTGGTATCATTTTCCCTCAGAGTCATAGTTGCATTAAATACAAAACTGAAATGTAAATAAGGTGAACGATTATCGGACAACAGCCACACATTCAATTTTGCACCCATGAGCATCCATCACAAGGATTCATTAAAAGATTCTTTATCTCTCTTCACTAAAATCCGAATACCCCATTATCTCATCTCATTAATAAAAAAAATGTAGTAAAACAAGGTATGGGTAAACTGTATTTATAAACAAACAAAAAACCACAAAAGTAATTAAGCATTTAAACACCTAAATATGGAAGTTTTTAGTTTTGGAATAAGTTAACTTCCATATTATCTTCTAGATATGGAACTATAAGTACTCTTTTGGTTGCATCAGCATGACTGCCTAACTGCCAAAGAAGACCAAGCAAAGCAAAAATATATTGTTTGCCCACAATTACATGTGTTTTTCATTGTTGATCCATGGCATAGGGGATCAGAATATATTGACTTTCATGCAACAGTTTCTTCTAGAGAAATATTCTCCTCGGACAAAAACAGCATATCAAACTAAGGGATTAGGAATCAGAATTCAGTAATAATACACTTTTCACGCAACAATGATTTTCGACAGAGGGAGTCTCATGTCTTCCAGTGCCATTTGCAGATTTAGTATTAGTGCTTCAGTGAGTACCCTCTAAATCATTAACTAAAAAAGCCTCATTAAAAACTTCTTCAAAATACTCATCATGTCCCTTGTTAAAAAATTCAAGCTCAACATAGAAGTGACATAGAACGGTCTTTAACGACAAAAAATGACTAAACAATGTTTTGTGCTATTAGCATAAAAATATTAGAAACTTCTGTAAATATTTCACAGAACACACAAATGCAATGTAAAGGTTGGGTTGAAAAAAAAATGCAAATGCAATCCCCTAGTAGTTTATGCTTGGCAAGAACACAACTCCGTTTTCAAAAGAGAACCGTGAGGGAAACCAAAAGTTATCCAACTTAAAAAGCTAAAATTATAAGAATACAAGTTTTAATAACATTAACATTTAATACACGCACACGTTATATGCTTTCAAGCTAAAAAATATTCTCATTTTCATTAAATACTTAATATTCCCTTCAATTAAAGCAGCAAATCACTTGAAAGAGACGCGGAACCCAGAATTCCGGGACAAAAGTGAAGCATAAAACCGACATGCATGAATCCAGAAGCAGCATTGGGACACAGAACAAACATCAGGTCGAGAAATGGATGACGGAACCGAAAATCCAGAGCAGAAACCCTCATTTTCAACACAGATCACAACCTACCCTACCCATCCCAGATTCTCGAGAAAGAAATTCAAAACACATCATCAGAAACCACAAAAAAAAAAAAAACCAAACTATTCAACAAAAGGACACGACCGAGAACTCCGATAGGCGCAACAATGCTCAGAGGCACGCACCAGAGCGGCAGAATCTCAGGCACAATTAGGGTTCCTTAAAATCGCAGAAGCAATTGAACATTTCTGAGCATAAAAACAGAAATCGAAATCTTGCTTGGCTTCACCCCTCACCTTGAACCCCACCAGAAATAAAAAGAGCTCTGTGAAACCCAAATGCTACCACACTGCAAAAGATGGCAAACAGAAAGGAACAACACTTTCTCTCTCTAGAACCCTGTTTCTCTCTCTAGGAGCATCTACCACAGCATGTGAGAGTTGTATCTATGTCATGGACTACTTACATGTACAGTTGTACCCTCTTTCATTGCCACTAGGCCTTGTCCATTTCTGCCTTTTTTTTTAAACCCCTTTTGAATGAAGCACCTACGCTCCCATTCTGATTCACTTCCTCTCTAAGCAAATGCCAAAATGGGCCCCCATTAACACATTTTCTTTCCATTTCTCCTAAATACAATTCTATCCAAGTAATAACACTTTCAACATATACTAGCTCAAATTCAAAAATCAACAAGAACATCTTATATTTTAAAAAGAAAAAAAAAATATCTAATGTATTTCTTTGTGTGTTGCTCCACTTCATATTAATGACATTAGTATGAAGAATGGTATTAATTATCAAATACGTGATTAAGAATTTAATATTAGATATGTTGAGGGAGATACTTATATTTATAACTTGTTGCTATAAATATCTATGAATCATTAATTAAAAAAAGTTTATATTTAAGATACCATCTTTCATTAAATGTGAAGAACACCCTTTTGACAAGATTCAATTTTGAGTTGATTGAAGACATTTGTGAGATCAACACATCTTGCTCTAGACATGCCAATGTCCACCTAATGGAGCAACTATTATTGGTCACACAAGGGAAGTATTATGGGTCTTTCTCTTTGGCATTTCCCTCTTTATGGCAGCATATTTTGTTTTATGCAGTATGTGTTCAAGGTACTTGTCTTGAGGAAGGGACACAGTGTTACTCTCACCAATTCGGCTAGGGAGGGCCTAGAAGATTTTTGTGCTCCAAATAATACTATATATGATATGACTCATTCAACCCATGTTTTTCTTTTTTTTTCTCTCTTTTTACTACTGTTTTATTCCGTGGCTCCATCACATACAACCATGCACGTGTGTCACTTCTCATCATCTTCTTTCAGAGGCACGTAATAAAGATCAAAGTAAAGCTTTCTAGTTTTTTCTACCTTCACTTATTGGTTAATGTTTCCATCATGTTTGGAAACTCTTACGTGAGATCCCAATAGCTATTTTCATGGAGGATTTGCAGAGAAAGGGACATAAGTTAAATTCATATAAAAGAATTGAAAACTTTAAAGATTATTGGTTTTTTTTTTTATGTTATTAAATTTTTGTATGTTTATTTAATGTGAAATTTAGATTTCTATTTGGATTTCTAATAATTTTTTCTATGTTTATTTTATATTGGCATACTCTTTGTCTAAGTAAAAGTATTTTCAATCCTGAATACCTTAATATGACATTCTTATACTTTTGTATATTATAATGAGATATATATGTCTGAAATTCTTGTCAGAAAAATTTTATAAAGAATTCTCATATTTAAAATTTTTCATCTATATTACACACATCTAAACCGACCGATAAATAAGAAGAACCATAAATTTTATATTATTAATAATTTTTTTTAAAAAAATTTCACTAAAAAAATACAACACATGAAATTTCTATAAGAAGTTAAATATTTTGGTTCTTTAATTTTATGTAAAAATTAGAATTAATTTTTTTTTAATTATAGTCCAATTTAGTCATCAAATTTTAGAAATACGTAAGTTTAATATTTTTAACCAAAATTTTTAATATTTTTAATCAAATTTTTGTTACGTTTCAAAAATGTTTCATGATAATATTTAAATTGTTTACGTCATTTGACATATTCATGTAAATTTCTTTGAAATAACAAATAAATTTAACAAAATTTGATTAATAAAACTAACTTCACGCATTTTTAAAGATAAAAAATTAAATTTATGAAAAAAATTCCAGACAAATAAACTTAATAAAATTTAGTTAAAAAAATTAAATTTAAATATTTTTAAAAATTAAGAATTAAATTAATTCAAAATTTAAAAAAAAACTAATTATATTTTTTACTAAATATTAAGGAGTTAAAATAATATTTAACAAGAATAATAAAAATATACATAACAAATATAAAATATATAAGTCAAACTTGTATAAAAAAATAACAACACCTTCAAAAAAAAAATCTAAAAACAGTAATTTTATAATTTTACAAGTTTATTTTTAACTTTTCATTACTATCAAATATCATGCATAAAATCATTTAAATTTCTAGTTAATTTTGGATTACGTGCCTAGTTATTATCTTTGGTGTCTCAACATGTAACATTTTGCTCATGTTTAACTTGTTCAATGTTTGGTTTATTTGAGCTTAAAGCTTGTCACAAGATGAAAAAGATAGAAGAAAAGATGAAAACAAGTGATCTAAAATGTATTTCTACATAAGAACACGAGAAAATACAAATTAAAAGTTACCAAGCATGGCCTAATAAATTATATTATATCTATAAAGTTTTTCGTAACAGAGCAAGAAACCATAATATCATTCCATAATTAATTATATGACTTGATATTAAACAATGGTACTTGTGCCTAAAGCAATGGTGATATAAAAATATAAGAATTAAACTGATCATAGGAACTTTATCTATGAATTTGGTATTTATGGATGATTTATTGTGACGAAAAAGAAGATAGTGGTCCAAACAAAAAGTGGGGTTAATGATTTTCCTTGTTGAAATGGAAGCAGGAGTTGATATTATGGATTTGGCTGAAGAGACTGTGACGAGACCATTATATTATAAATTTTAATATTTTTCACTTTTGAATATATCATTGGTACATATGATTCCACATTAATTTAATTTAAACAATGATAACTAAATGTTTATCTTGAAGTTGCCATTAAAAATATAATTTATTATCTGTGCAGGAGATAAATACGCCTTAATTATAAAAAAATACTTTACACATCATTCTGCCATTGCATTTATTGTTTTCTCAATGTAATGATGATTTTTGGGACCAGACAACTAGTGAAGCAGTTTTCCAAATTTGGCAATTTCATGTACCATAATTGCGAAATTGACATTGAAGGAATGTTTTAAAGCCAAATAGTTATCATTTATTCGGTGAAAAAACATAGTCTAACTAATAGATGAATAAATTACTCCATCCTTCCCAAAAATTTATTAAAATTAAAGTAATGCATAAACTGGGTTCAATTTGATTTAAATTTCAACTTAACACAATTAAATTTAGTTAATTAGTTTAAATCATGTGGAGTTTATTTTTGTATTTAATAACTCAGGTCAATTTTTAATTATATTTGAATTGTGTCGTGGATTAATTGACTAAAATATATTTTAAAATATATTTTAAAATAAATATTTAGAATATTTCTTAATAGTTATAAGGCAAAATAATACTTGTATACATATGACAATATTAACTTATGAAGCATTGACCGAAGTGGATAAATGGGTATGAAGTAAATAATATCATAAATTAATGTAACTGTGTGTAGTTTTATTGCATTATTGTACTTAGAAGAGGAAAAAACTAATATATGTCCCAAGAATCTGGAACAAATACACAAAATATACGGTAAACGGTCACCAAAAAATTACAAAGTCGCTTATTCTGTACTAAGAAACTTCTTAGTATATAGTAAGCGGACATCAGCAATCTTGAAGCCGTTTACACTATACTAAGAGACTCCTTAGTACATAGTAAAAAACCATCAGTAGGCAAGACACGCAATATTAAGTTTTTTGGATGCATACTTCGACTACAATCGGATACCCATGGCAGAGGAAGACAAGCTAAAAATCATGTTCATTACGGAGGAGGCCAACCTATACTACAAGGTCATACCTTTTGGCCTCAAGAACGCCAAGGCCACGTACCAGAGGTTAATGGACAAGGTTTTCCAACCCTTCCTAGACAAATGCGTTGAGGTCTACGTTGATGAAATCATTATCAAATCCCCCAGTCCGCTACAACATTCAGCAAACTTAGTAGAAGTCTTTGAGGCACTACGCGCGTATAACCTAAGACTTAACCCGTAAAATGCACCTTCGGGGTAGACAACAGGAAATTTCTAGGTTTCATGCTTACACAACGAGGGATTGAGGCCAACCCAGAGAATTGCCAAACCATTATCAACATGCAGAGGCCCGCTAACGTCAAGGAAGTACAACGTTTGGTAGGAAGGCTAACAACCATATCATGTTTCCTCCCTAAGCTCGTCGATAAGACCAAGCCCATGATTAAACTCCTAAAGAAGTCAGCTAAGTTTGCATGGGATGAAACCTACCAATAAAACTTCGACCAACTAAAGCAACTCCTTGCCACCCCTCCAATATTAAGCAAACCACACACCGATCTCCCCCTCATATCGTATATCTCAGCTTCTACCATTGCGGTCAGCGCAACACTCATCCAAGAAGTAAACAATACACAACAACTGATATACTTCGTCAGTCGCATTCTCCAGGACCCCGAAACACGCTACCAGATGGTAGAGAAGGTTGCTCTTGCACTCATAACAACCGCTAGAAGACTACGACCATATTTCCAAAGTCACACAGTGGTTGTTAGAACGGATTGCCCAATACAAAAAATCCTGTAAAAACCATATTTAGCAAGACGACTATCATCATGGTCAAATGAGCTATCTAAGTTCAGCATCCGTTACGAACCACATGTCCCCATAAAAGCCCAATGTCTAGTTGACTTTACCAACGACCTACAAGATCAACCCACTCTCGAAGAAGAGTGGTGGACGATGGACGTAGACGGCTCTTCAAATCCACAAGGTGCAGGAGCAGGCATAGTATTAGAAGGGTCGAGAGGTATTTTGATAGAACAGTCGTTACGTTTCAACTTCAAAACCTCCAACAATCAAGCAAAATATGAGGCAATAATAGCCGGCGTCAACTTCTCGCAAGACGTCAGCACCAAGCGACTCTTGTGCAAAATAGACTCTCGACTCACAGTTGGACACCTCAATCAGGTGAAAGACCCAATGTTGTCCCAATACTATCATGTAGTTACCTCCATGATCGACCATTTTGACGTCTTCAAAATCGAACACATCTCTAGAAGCAACAACACCAGGACCAATCTTTTATCAAACCTGGGCAGCACAAAAAAGAAAGACAGGCATCAGTCCTTGTTGCAACAAACCCTAACATCACCCTCCATTCAACGACAAGACCAATGCATGCAGATAACAATTGTCGGCACATGGATGAAATCTTTCATCCAACACTTAGAAAAAGGAACCAGAGAATGAAGAGAAATGATGGAAAATGAGGGCGACACATTACACCTTAATCGAGGGAGAGCTGTTTAGAAGAGGATTCAGCAGGCCTATTTTAAGATGCATAGCTAAGGAAAAAGCTGAGTACGTTATGCAAAAAATACACGAAGGCATCTATGGTTACTACTCTAGTCCCAAAACCATGGCTGCAAGAATACTCCGAGTAGGATACTACTAGCCAACCATAAAGGAAGACTACACCAGTTACACCAAAAAATGTATTCCCTGCCAGAAACATGGCTTAGTTACCCATATACACCAAGAAGAGCTCCACCATATTTCCTCCCCATGGCCATTCTCTAAATGGGGAATGGACATAATCGGTCCATTCGCACCAGGAAAAGGATAAGTCAAGTTCTTTGTAGTAGGAGTTGATTACTTTTCTAAATGGATTGAAGCTAAACCATTAGCCACCATAATGACAAAGCAAGTGCAACAATTTGTCTGGAAGAATATCATCTGCCGGTATGGCATTCCCCACACGATCATAACTGACAATTAGAGCTGTCAAAATGGGTTGGAACCCGCGGGCTAACCCGGCTCACCACGGGTTCGAGCCAGGTTGGGTTGAAATTTTTTTACAAATTTCAATACGGGTTGATTTTTGATCCGACTCATTTAAAACCCAGCTCACTCGGGTTGAACTTGTGATGAGCTGGGTTGGCTCACCAACCTGTAGATAAAATGGTCACATAAGTGTTTTTTATTTTTTTATTAAGTTGAGTTTTACATTTGGGTCATGTTAGGTTTTTTTTTATCCAACACATAAATAATTTGTATTTTTTTATATTTTGGTTTGTATTTGGATTGTATTAAAGTTTATTAAGATTTTAATTAGAATTACAATTTAGTTTTGACTAAAAAAAAATTGTATTTCTTTTTTAATTAAGTGAACCCGTGAGCCAACCCGTTTAACCCGCCAACCCGTGGTGGGTCGGGTCGGGTTCGAATTTTTTTAGCTCGCTAAAAAGTGAGCCGGGTCGGCTTGGCTCACTAAATCACCAAGTTGTCCCATAACTAGGGATGAAAAAAATACCCGTGCTCGTGGATATCCGCGGGTAAAATTCTTTGTGGATAGTTGGTACCCGCGGGTATTTATTATCCACGGGTAGCGGGTATTTTAATATTCCCTTATAAACGGATCAGGTGCGGATATCAAACTATCCGTACCCGCGGATACCCGTTACCCGTTAAAAATAATAAAAAAATTTAAAATTCATATTTATGTCTAACCTAATAAAATTTAGGTTTTCTGCCTCTGCTCAATTGAATAACTCTGACCTAGTTTTTCTGCAGCCTCGTTCGAAAAAATAATTGCTTACTTCTAATCTCATTTTAACGTCTCATTAAGTTCGTTCGACCCACATTCATTCACCTTCCTATTCAAGTTGTTGGTGATTAGATCTGCATCTGTTCACGCACGAGACTGCGTTGCTTCACTTCGTGGACTCCTCTTACCATCGAAGCAAAATATTAGTTCACGTTTAAATGGTAATTTTTTTCTTCTTCACTACGATGCTTAAAGCATGATTGTTCTTCCTTCACATGCCTAGGATTTTGAAACCAATAACATTCATTGTAAATGGCTCGTCCGAAAGTCGTCGTGTTGTGTTGTGAACAATTAAGCATGCATTTAACTGTGTGGTGGCAAAGTGACAAAAAGAAAAAAATAGAAACAAGAAAATGCATATAATTTGTAAAATATCTACTCCTACAAAGTAGCCTCAAACAGAATGCACAAATCTGGAGAATATTAGAAATTTGTGGATGACGACTTTAATGTAAGAAAATAACATTAATATTAATCTAAAAAATACGTTACTATATCAAGCTTTTAATCTCACCTTTTTTATTATTTAAACATGTGGTGCTAGGATGCAGTAGCATGTGACCATCGTTTAATTTAACCTTTTTTCACCTTTGCAATTAAATTTGAATTTAGATTTTTATCACTATTTTATCATCATTATTTTGCTTGACTTGTATTCTGATATATTGACAGTGACAACCAATTGTAGGATATATGCTACAGACTCGTTGGTTTTGACCAATTGTTTTGTCTATCAATTGTAGGATTTTCCAATTCTACTCATCCTGACTTCATTTGTGGCTACATCAATGTTCATTCAAGAAACCTTTACTCCTATTCCTATGGATTATCAACAAGAACAAGAACAATTTGTAGAATTAAATGTGGGTGAATCAAATCTTAAGGAGCAAAATGATGTTCCTATAAATTCAAGGCATTGTGAAATAGAAAGCTCAACTCCAACTGTGAATTCAAGGAAATTAATTTCAGATGGTTGGAATCATTATAAGAGGCAAAAAATAGATGGAAATTGGAAAGCGGTATGCAACTATTGTGAGAAAAGACTTTTGGATGATGAAAGGCAAGGTACATCGCATTTGCAAAATCATTTCAAGACTTGTAAGCTTCGAACAACACGAGACATCAAACAAGGATTTTTAAAAACTCAAGAGGTAGAGAATGAAACTATGGTTGTTGGGAGTTATGCGTTTAATCAACAAACAACTAGGCACACACTCTGAAAGATTAGAATCCTACCTGAGTATCCAATGTCAATGGTTGATCACATTGGTTTTAAAGAGTTTTGTGCTGCTCTACAACCTCTATTCAAGGTGGTTTCTTGGAATTCTATAAAAAAATGATATTACTAAGGAGTATCATGAAGAAAAAGAGAAAATGAAGTTACTATTGTCAAGGATTCAAAGTCAAGTTGCAATTACAACCGATATGTGGACTGCTAGTAATCAAAATAGAGGATACACGACTGTAACAACTCACTTTATTGATGATTTATGGAGGCTACAAAGTCGACTTGTGAGGTAATAACATTAAACTATACTACTATTTTTAGGTTAACTTTGTTCTTGTTGACTACATTATTAAATTTTGGTCTTTTAAAATAGGTTCATGTATGTGCTTGCTCCTCATACTAATCAAGTTCTTGCTGAAGTGTTGGTTCAATGTTAATGGATTGGAATCTAGATATAAAGGTTTCTACTTTGACAATTGATAATTGCACTACAAATGATGATGGTATGATTGAACACATTTTAGATAAGATGTTACACAGGTCTCTTATTTTTGGTGGCCAATTGTTTCACATGCGATGTTGTGCACATATATTGAATTTAATTGTGAAGGACGGTTTGTATATAATTGGTAATGTCATGGAAAAGGTTAGAGAAAGTGCTAATTATTGGACAACAACACCTAAAAGAGAAGAGAAATTTATAAAGACATGTGCTAAATTGAGTATCCCGTTTAGTGGAAAATTGGTTCTTGATTGCAAAACTAGGTGGAATTCTACATTTTTAATGCTTCAAGTAGCCATAAAATACAAAGATGTATTTGATCGATTGTCAAAACGAGAGAGTTAGTACAAAGCTTTGCCTAGTGCACATGATTGACAAATGACAATTGAAATTTGTCAAAAATTGGAAATATTTTATGATGTCACACTCTTGTTCTCTGGTACTTCATATCAAAATACTAATATTTTCTTTCCAAAGGTATGCCAAATTAAGTTGGCTTTGATGGAATGGCTTGACTCTCCAATTTCTATTATTCATCAAATGACTACATCCATGGTTTTAAAATTTAACAAGTATTGGGGTGTGATTAGTGGGGTGATGACTATAAGTATTGTGTTAGACCCCAAGTATAAAATTGATTTGTTGGATTATTTTCCCCTCAAGATATATGGAGAGGAATCTGATTGTGAAATTGAAAAAGTGAAAACTCTTTGTAACGACTTGGTAAGAGAGTATGAAATCAACATGAGGTAAGAAGGTATGTTCTTTGTTCCAAGATCCAAATATAAATGTTGGCCAAAGTGTTGATGGAAGAAAATATGCTTGGAGGAGAGATTTTGCAAAACATCAAATTGCAAAGAAAACCGAACCATCAAATTATAAGTTAGAACTTGATTATTACTTGGAGGAACCAACACTACCTGATTCAGATAAAGAATTTGACATCTTAGTTTGGTGGAAGGCTAATGGGTTAAAATATCCAATCTTGCAAATGATTGCAAGAGATTTTCTAGCCATTCCTATCTCAACGTTACTTATGAGTCTTCTTTTAGTATTGGTGGTTGATTTCTCATTCCACATCGTAGTAGATTACACCCAAACACTTTAGAGGCATTGATGTGTGTTCAAGATTTGTTATGGACTGACATAGAAGGTAATTAAATTAACATTTCAAATTAAATATATATGTATAGTTATGTTAATTGTTACAATGAATGAATTGTTTTTCATTTTCAGGTTCTTCTAAATTGAAAGTGGACAAGATGAAACTTGATACAATACTAGAGGAGATAATTAATGATGATGTTAGTACTTTTTTAAAAATATTTTATTTTAATTTTACTAATAGTGTCACTTTTGGGGATGTATTGATGACTTTATTTGTGTGTTATTTGTTTAAGGAATTAAATGGTCAAGATGAAGATGATGAGGATAAATCCTAGAGTGTTATTTTTATAATATTTTTTATAAATTACTGTTGTTTGAATTTGGATGTATGTTTCAAGTACTATCAATTTGGATTTATATTTTAAATATATTTAGTTGTCCCGAGACTACTATTTGAATGTATGTTTTAAGTACTATTTGTTCTTCTTTTTTATTCTGTATGCAATTTTATTTTGATCTTAATTAAAAACTAATAAAATATATTTTTTAAATATTAACTGGTATCCATGGATACTCGCGGGTTTAAAAATATCTGTGGATTTTTCATATGCGGGTATCCCGCCAGTAGAGGAGCGGGTTTTGGGTAGGATTTTTTTGTACGGGTCGAGTTATGGGTAGGTACTACCGCGCCTAACCCGACCCGTTGCCATTCCTACCCATAACTAGGCTAGGAGATGACATATAGACAGGCATATAGTTATGGCCAACACTCAAAGCTTAAAAGAAAGAAAAACAAAACCCTACGTAAACTACCCTATTGGAACCCAAAAGCTGCACCCTTTCTGCACCCACCATGCTATGAAAACAACAAGATAATTCACAAATTCAGAACACCACACAAGCCAATACCCATCACCATTCCATCAACTAGCAAGAACATGAAAATAACAAGCGAGAACAAAATGACACTCCTCATCATTCTATACACATATGTATGCTTTCAATCCACATGCATCAATCAACACAAGATAAAGAAGACAAAACAAGTTCTAGCTTCAAACATAAATAGAAAGCAAACTTAGCTTCCCCTACACTACAACATTTTTGGCTTTAGGCCACACTAAACTTGTCCACATGTAAAAAACTATAGCTTAAACATAAAAAAGACCATAGTTTTATAAACATGGTTTAAAGATGGTTAAAGACCCAGTTTTAAAATCATAGATATTTTAAGCCACATTTATTTAAATGTTATCTTTAAAAAGTGTGGACGAATTTTAAAAAACGTAGCCTAAAGGTTTAAAATGTGGCCTAAAATAAATTTTAAAAAATGTAAAATTTAAAAAGATAAATTTAAAGATAAAAATGTGAGCTATATTAATAAGTTAAAAGAAAAAAATAATTGGCACGAAATCTTTTTCGTTCCCTCCTTCGAAACTAAAAAATAAATGTTTCCCTCTTGAGACAACCCTCCCTCCTGAGAATGAAAAAAATCTGCTCATAAGAATGAAAAAAATCTGCCCTCGAGAGTGAGAAGGGCATTCGTTCAATTCTAAACCATCACTGTGTCGCCTTCCTTTTCACTTCAATCGTTGCCACTGTTGCTTCGTCTTCTTTTTTTTGCCGCTGTTTCATCTTCGTCTTCCTCTTTCTCATCACTGCTTCGTCTTCGTCTTCTCTTTCTTGCCGTTGCTTCGTCTTCACCTTCCTCTTTCTCACCGCTGCTTCGTCTTCGATTTTCTCACCGCTAAATAATCTTGTATGGTGAGCAACTTAGGGTTTAGGTTAAGTTAATTTATTTGATTTCTTTACTTTTCATTGTTGGTTAGGGTATTTTTCGTTGCTTGATTCCCCTTTTGATTGCGTTTTTTTTTCAGTGGAATTTAACATCAGTGGAATTTAATATCAGTGGAAATCTGTAATTTGGAGCAAAGGAGTTGCTGCTTAAAGTGCTTAAATTCACAATTGTGGGTCTTTACGTTTGTAAGTCATTTCTGTTTAAATTGCATTTCTAGATTCAAAAAGCTCCTTAGTTGTTGCTTATGGTGAAACATGTCGATAAGACTAACAAATTGCTGATAGTCATAAAGTACATTGTATGCGAGCATGTGACAAGATCGTAACTAAAATTTTACAACTCATTTATCACACGTCATAGTTATCTTATGTTGGTATATGTGAAGAAAATAGGAATTTAAATACCAAATTGCTTTTAACATTTATAAGCAAAACATAGATATATAACACAGATTGCACAATACCTCGAAAATATATAATGCGTATTAAGTCTGGAGTTAGAATTATATGGGTCTTGATTGCAGAGTGAATGCTTTGTTTCATTAGTTTTCAATTGCTTCCAATTGTCACTGTTAATTGGGAATTATAATTCTAATTTTAAAAAGAATACCAAAATAAAAATTTGAAAATGTAGAGGTTATTCAAGAATTCTTTATTTAATTATTTGTGAGTTGCTTACTATTGTCAATGAGAATTAAAAGTTTAATTTTAGAAAGCCCGGTATACCAAACATGATATGTAGCCTTGCGAGTCCAGTTGCAAGATTCAATTTCAAGCTCAGTACTTTACATTATTTGGAATAGATTACAAAAGAAAAAAGACAAAAACTTTCATCAAGAGCATCCCATAGCCTGTAAACTTCCATGAGATAAGGATTATATTTATGGATTCACTTTGGTCATGCATTATTTAGTTAATCATGGTCCTTTGTCAAATGCTTTCTAAGTCTATCAAATGATATTCTATCCTCCCACTAATTGGACTTCTGCTATTTTCACTACAATAAAACTTATTTTTTTGTCAAAAGGTAAAATAAATAACAGATTTCATCAACAAATAATTCCATTCCCGTGTTCTGAATCTCATTGCCATCTATAGTGTGTTCTTTACATCTCACAGTTTCTGATATATGAACATATCTTAATTTTGGGTATCTTTACTATTCTTAAGCCTTTATATTATGTGTAAATAAAGTATTTATCGTGTATCTATAATCTTCAGTAAAACAATCATCCTGCCATCAATTATTATCTTATGATAACATTTATGGGATCAACTACTGATATTCCTATCAAGGATAGATGACTGCAATTCCAGTATAAATAGGGTCAATTCTCTGTATTTTTTAATTGACAAATTGTATCTCATAATTTACACAGGATACATTTGTAGCCTTCGTATTGATTACTCCTTTCTTCTCTTTTATCCTTCTCTATTCAAGTTCTTTGTTAGTATGCATTATCCATTACTCATTTCACAGAAACAAAAAACAGAAAAACAAAAATCCATACCTTGAGTCATTAGAGCAGAGTAATTGATTGCAAAGAGAAGAAGGCATCAACAAATGTCCCAGGCATGAACAAGGAACCAAGTTCTGCAACATCAAACTTACTGAAGAGAAGTCTTTGCACTACTCCAGAAGACTCTTTATGGTATATTTCTGTGGCATAAAGGGCAACGTCTGCGACTACTGTTGTAGGTATGCTGTAAAATAAATGGTACAAAAATTAGATAAATTCTAATTGAGAGAAATCCGAATTGTCTGGCAATTAGGATTATCAAAGCAAAAAGCTTTGGATTAAAAATTTCTCTGTTCACAGTTGACCTTTGTTTGAAAGACTCTATCTGCATGTATATATAACAGATAGTAACTTTCATAAATTAATATGGGTAACTTAATATAATGTAAGACTAGCTTGATTGTACCAAGGGAATCTTGTGTGAAGATTTTGGTATGTATTATAAATAAAGTGTGTGTTAATATGTATGAATAATGTAACTAGTAACATATTATCTACTAATTTGGGTTGTTAGATTTTTCTGTTTCTATTATTGTTACTTAAATAAAAATGTATAACAAATGCGAGGTTTATTGAGATAAACTTTACTTAAAAGAGGTATGTTATTCAAAAGACTAAAAGTGCTCAAAATGAATAAAATAATGTATTCTTATTTTTGTATTAATTACTTTTTTTATTATATGTAGAAATGATATCTGTAAATTGTTTTTCTTTAATG
>Ga0209589_1003363_pt1 | contig 27952 bp, 11 predicted proteins | sample CowpeawhiteBW_FD_187525 | JGI IMG/M metagenome (GOLD analysis project Ga0209589, IMG submission 187525) | Root nodule microbial communities of legume samples collected from California USA - Cow pea white BW (SPAdes) (version 2) | ecosystem: Host-associated > Plants > Roots > Nodule | place: USA...
ATATATATATATATATATATATATATATATATATATATATATATATGAATATGAAGTTATGTTATTATTAATGTTCTCTCAAGGAAAATCTTATGGTAAAAAAAATTATATCTTTTTATCAAATAATAATAATTTAATATAGTATTTGGGGCGTCACAACAAGGACCTTGATGAGCAATTATAACAAGTTATGATAGATCATCAAAGGTTTCATATGAAATCATTTGCATGGAAGGATCTTTTGAAGATATCAATTAGTGGTTTCAGGATGAAATCATTTGCAAGGAAAATATGGGTAGCAATGCGACCTTGATAAGGAATCTTCAAGTTATATGAATTTGATAACAAATTCTCTTTAAGAATGAGGGTATGATAGAGGACTATCTCCTGAATTTCAAGTGGTACGATTTTGAGGACAAATTCTCTTCAATAAGGAGGGTATGATATAGGACTATCTCCTAAACATATATAAGAGGTTGAGGAAGAACATTTGTAATTCAAAGGATTTATGATAAGGTAAAAGATCAAAACACGACTTATAATGTTCAGTGAAGGAGGAAACTTAAAGAACATGAAAATCATGAACACATTTGAAGAATAATTATTAGAAAAATTAATTTATGTTTTTATGTTTTTGGGTTTGGGCTTTCTTCAAGAAATTAGTTTATGTTTTTATGTTTTTGGGCTTGGGCTTTCTTTTAGAGTTTCTAGATTTTCTTAAACTTATATGCCCATAAATAGAGGTATCAAAAACTAATGTAAAAACTTGAGTCATATATTACACATTTGCATTATTTGAGACATGATTCTCTTGATTCCTTGATTAGAATTCTAATTCTTATCAAAGATTAACATCTTTGTGATGAATCTTCACTTGACTGGTCAATCTACTAGGTTGTGGCGTCCCTTATCTCTATTTTATTCTACGTTCTTTTCTTATTTATTTGTGTTGCTCTGGACGAATGTCGAGATGAGATGACTCTAACCCAAGTCGACTCGACCAAAGGTTGAGTTGGGTCGACCTCGGCTAATGTAGAGCTAAGTTGGCCCTGACTGAAGGTTGAGACAAGATGACTTTGAATCGAGTTGGTCTAGGTTGAAGGTCGAGCATAGTCGCCCGTGTCGTAGGTTAAGTCGAGTCGACCCTAACCAAAGGTCGAGTCGAGTTGGCTTGGGCCAAAGTTTGAGCCGAGTTGGCTCGGGTCGAAGGTCTAGACGAGATGGTTTTGAACTGAGTGGGCCTTGATCGAAGTTCAAACTAGGTCGGTCCAGACTGAAGGTCGAGTTAAGTTGGCCTATACATAAAGTTTAAACCAATCTACCCTAGTCGAGGGTTGAGTTAAGTCAACTTGGGCTGAGTCAACTAAGGTCGAATCAATTCAAATTGTGTTGAGGTTGAATCGATTAGAATCGACCTAGTTCAAACCAACTAAGGTCGACCTAAATTAAATTAGACTCAAAGGTAGGGTTAAGTTTGCCGTAAAATAGAATTTAGCTTGTTTCATGCAAACAAAAAAATTGAAATATAAGATATTTAATCACTCAATCCAAACTAATTATTTAAGAAATAAAGATTATTTAATTACAAATAGTTCAATTACTCAAATTTTCAATTTCCTAAAATTATTGAAATTACTTGTCCAAATACAAGGTTATTTCTTTACTAAATTCATGCTTATTGAGTCAAACACTTTTTTCTTTACTAAGAAATATCCCTTCTTAAGAAAAAAGAGAAGAAATTATAATTAAATTTAAACTATTCATGGATCAATTAAATAATATAAATCAAACTAATTAAATTAGTAAGGACATTAATATAATGCAAATTACCAATAAAATACGAACATTTAGGATATTGAATTTGTGAAGAAATGTACCTTTTAATGTATATGACATTTATAATTTTAAAGAAAATTTTATTGTTAATTATAAAAATTCATAATTAACAAAAATTTTTATATTAAAAAATTAATATTTTAATATGTGAATTATTTTATAAAGACACAGTGAGAAGAATGTGTTAAGAAAATTTGTTATTAATTATAAAAAGTGTATTTTTATTTTTAAAAGATCTGTTATATAAATTTATAATATTTTAAGTGTTAAATATGTTTTTGGTCCATCAACTTTTAATGATAATTGAAATTAGTTCCTCCTTGAAACTTTGACCCAATTTAGTCCCCAAACTTCAGAACTGCGTGAATTTAATCATTTCAAGCAAATTTTGTTAAGTTTATTTAACGTTTCGAACGCATTTTATGATAACATTTAAGATGCTTACACCGTTTGACACATTTTTGCTTCAATATTAGCTAAGAAAGTATCATGAAACGCATTTGAAACGTCAAATAAATTTAACAAAATTTGGTTAAAAGAACTAAATCCATGCAATTTTGAAGTTGATGGACTAAATTGGACTAAAGTTTCAGAGAGAAACTAATTTCAATCTCCACTAAAAGTTGAGAGACAAAAACATATTTAACCCATATTTTAATTATGTTAGTGCTCCTAAAAAACTTGTTAGCATTCCTTTTTTTTTATTATATAAGCATATTCCAAATAAAATCATTGTTTATCTCATTTAATTATATAATTATTTGTGAATTTTTAGATAAACTTGTATTTTTCTTTTTTCTCACAACAAAGTTTTGTATATTTATATATAACAAAATCTAATTGTTTTGAATTGAACAATCCAATTTAATCATATTGGTTTAAGGTTTATTTTATTTATTTTTAAATTCAAACCAAACCAAAATACAAAACTTAATTGTTTTATTTATTTTTCTATCAAACTCCCTCATTCATGCTCTATATATTCCATCTGAAGTTGTTATCGTATACAAATAACATCATGTTTCTCTTTTTTTTACCATCTTGAACCATTTTATAGTTAGTAGCGAACACATAATCATTCTCGCAAATGTGTGATCATATTTTTTTAATTTTCATAAAAATCTGAATTAAGATAAATAAGAAATATATAATTCAATCAAATTTAAAAAATAAAATATAAATACAGAAGAAATTTTAAACATAACAAGACAAAGTTTTTTTCAAATAATAATTAGTTTTAAAAATAATAATTAAAAATAAAACATAAATATCAAAATGTGAACACAGAAAAATATCTCATTATATAATGTTACTTGTTAGAAAACCATATAGGTTATTATAAATATAGACCACAAATATCATATACTTAATATTTTTTTAATTTAATTTCATGGCATAAGTTTATGATGTTGACAATAATTTTAATTTTAAACAATGTTCCTGGTAAAACATTAATGCTGAATTCCAGGTTTCGCTTATACTAGAATGATAATTCCAAATGCCAAACAGAGTTTATCAAATTATTATATTATATAGTTCAACATTTACCATCACCCGTGGTCCAATAAACGAGTGGCACGTAGAAAAACGTCGGTGACGGACATTACCAACAACACCAGCAGGTAATTTTAATGAAACCACAAGATGAAAAGCGAAAAGGACAAGGAGGCACTATATCCGGATTTAAGAATCGCGACTTTCCTTTCTCTCTCTAAACATTCTCTCTCTAGAAACCTACAGCCAAACCCTGAGCACACTTCACTGTGACAACAAGATCTAAACCTGGTACCAACTCTGTTCTTTTTTTTTTATTCTTCGTTTCTCTTTGGTGGGTATCACCGTTTGAATTTGTATGTTTTTTTTTTCTTTCTGGGATTGTTGCAATATTGTTTGTTGTTCCCCTTTGTTTCGGTGGACGTCGTGGAGAAATCTGTGCAGTTTTTTTCATCTGGGTCATTTACATTTTTCAAATTCCCCGGGTGAAAAGCTGGGTTTTTTTAGTTTATTGAATGCTTGAAGTTTTAATTTTTGTTAGATACAATCTCCATGGAGGAACAAGAGAAGGGTTTGTGTGGAACATCAGAATCCGCAGTGAACCATGAGGGGAAAGTGGGGGGTGAAACCCTAGAAAGGTCTGTGGATTATAGGGGCCAGGTTCAGATGGAGGGTTCATTCTCGGAAGAGTTGGTTGGAGAGGGTTGGGATTGTAATGGGAAGGATGTAATGGTGGAGGTTCTGGTCTGATTTGTACATAGAAATGGTGAATGAATGATGAATATGCGGTGAATGATGCAGCGAAAGTGAAATCGACACTCACACGAGTTTCAGTAGGGAACTCTCACTCAATCGGAACCTAAGAGGTGAATATCTCTCTAGAAAGTGAGCTTAGAAAGTGAGCTAAGACGAACAAGATGGAGTTATCTCAACCATTATAACGAACAAGATGGAGTTATCTCAACCATTATATCATTCATCAAAGTTAGTTATAATGAAATGGTATCATTCATCAAAGTTAGTTATAATGAAATGGCCTACACCTTTTATAGATGAAGGGCTTATAGATGAAGGGCAGCAGTGAGAAAACAAACGAAGAAGGCACCGTCTAGCAAAGACCTAATGGTGGGGAAGGGAAAACGTGAGCAAGATCTCTAACCCTAACAGAAACATCAAAGGAGTACAAGTGTGGGACGCGTGAAGAACTCGAGAAGATGTTAGGGTTGGCTTTCGAAAATGAGGAAGCATCTAGGCTGCGCAGTCATGAATGTGGATTGGATCCGCGTGATGCAATTTCAAGAGAATGGAGAAGGGAAAACCCTATCAGAGGATGCAACTCGTGAGGTTGAAAACTGAATGCGGTCATCCTTTCTAAAGCTCGCTCCCAAAGGTGTTAGGTTGTCACATATAGGCTCAAGCTGGCGCTTTGAGAAATGCGTGTCACATAATACTTGTACGCATTTCAGAAAGTTGGCACTTGTTGTAGGTTGCTGCATATTGATTGGTGTGCGAGAAATGGGCTGACTTCAATCAGCAAAATTTAGAAGCCCAAAACACATGATATAAAAGGCACACATCAGCTAATTGGTTTTCACATTGCAAGGTCAAGATGTTGTTTGAAGAATTGTGGCTTGCGTGAAGACTACAGACCCAATACTTCAGTTGGTGACTTGGGCTGCAAATAGAAAAGGCCCAATTAGATGCAATCATTTTTTTAAGAAAATAAGAGAAAATTAAAAGGAATGGGCCTAAGCGTTGGCCAATGCTATAGCCTTTAAGGGTGACATTCATCAACACTCAACCCCTTCCAACCTTAGCTCCTTCCAAACTCAGCACCAGCTTGCCACTTAACCCCGCCGCTGCTCGAGCCCAACACCGTTCCCACCCATCTCGAGCCACTCTAAACCGCAAGCTTGTCACCGCTATTCAAGCATTGTCGCCGCTCCGCAGGGTATTCCCGTTTCAACTTCGAAATCAATTAATCCTTTTGTTATTTGTTGAGATTGAGCAGCCGCAACCACGACCTCGCTGAGCAGTCGCAACTATGATGAACGCAACCACAACCACCACACCCAATCTCAAGCAATGCTGTCGTTGTTCGAGCATTTCCGCCGCTCAACCCACACCAGTAACGAGCTTGCGTGCCCTAACTGCGAGTCCTGTGTTGTCGCACCACCCACCACCAAAGACTCTGTAGTCCACCAACAACTCGGTAATGAACTCTTTTATGTGTGTGTTGTTTTCATTTGTGTGTGACGAACGAAGTAGCCACTCGTTATTGCAGCAAGGCGTCGTGGGTCTTGCGAAAAAATGTAGTTTCTTCTTTAATATATGTTCTCTTATTTGCAGCCAACATGAACAAGGTGTACTTTAACAAAACTGTTGTCTTTACGCATTTAATGTATGCCAGAAGTGGTCGACCATTGTATGGTCGGTTCATAGGTTGGAATCACATAAGCTTGTGGCATTCCCTCGTAAAAAAACATTTGTTTCCAGAATCCATATATCTCTCAGCTGAGTGTCAGATTTAACTGAAATTGTCCGAAAGTATCATGTGATCTATTCTCAAGATCCTTCATTGACGTTGATCAATAATGATTTTTTAAACAATGAAATTTTGTATGTATTTGGGCCAGTTGACGACCAGAAAGGTGTGTTAATTGCGGAAGCAATAGAAGAAATCAACAATATTGCTGGGCTAGCATGTTCTGAAGATTTTCTTGAAATGCAAGATTTATGTTCGTCATTTGGACAACCACCACAGCAGAGGCGGAGGAGGCAGGAGATGGAACCGATTTTTCCCTCTTCATCAAATGCCCGAGAGATGGCAAAGTTCAGAAGGGAGTTCGGTTACATGGGCCCCATAGCTGTACAATTTTCCAGGGATTTGCAACTTCTACCACTCCTAGAAGAAGATAAACAATGGCTGGTTTTAAATGTTGGTCCATCATCAGATAAATATTTAGCCATAGCAGAACATCCTTCTCACTTTAGGAGATGATTTCTCGGAACAAATCACGAAGAAGTTATTCTGTTGATCTTGAACAAATCACGAAGAAGTTATTCTGTTGATCTTGACAAAAGATCAAAATAACTTGGTTTATCTGTTGAAGGTACTCATGTAACTTGGTTTATGTTCAAAATTCTTGCTCACGTTTTCCCTTCCCTACCATTAGGTCTTTGTTAGACGGTGCCTTCTTTGTTTGTTTTCTCACGGCTACCTTTCATCTATAAAAGGTGCAGACCATTTCATTGTAACTAGCTTTGATGAATGATATAGTGGTTGAGATAACTCCACCTTGTTCGTCTTAGCTCACTTTCTAAAGAGGTATTCACCTCTTAGGTTCCGATTGAGTGAGAGTTTCCCACTGAAACTCGTGCGAGTGTCGATTTCATTTTCGCTGCATCATTCACCGCGTATTCATCATTCATTCACCATTTCTGCTGCGAGAACGAGGGTTTGACAACGTTCTATCGAACCGGCTGTCATCATGTGGTAATCAGAGCTCCGATTTCGAGCTTGGAGCGTGGAGGTCTTCAAAGATAAGTATTCGAGACTTATCTCTGTTGTTTCTTCTTCAATGTTTGTTTCCCTCTTGTTCATACTATGCTTGAGTTAATTTTCTGAGTTTTAATCTGTGCTGTTGTGATTTCTCATTGAAATTTATTAAAGTTTGCTTGTTCTAATTTTTCTGAATCAATACGGTGATGACTGTCTTTAAGCTTCTAATATGCCGTTCAATGCATGTCAATTAGGTTTGATTTCACTTTATTACTTAGCTTTGAATTTTCTGATCTTTGTTGTGTCTTAGGTCATGTTTAGTGCTTTGTATGTTGGGTTAATTCCATAACAGTTTCGTCTTTGCTTCAGTCTTTGTTCTGTTTTCTGAAATTAGTTTCTGTGTTTTGTTTAGTTATTTAATTGCTAGTAGATCAATAGCAATTTTTCTGCAGTGCATTTTTCCACTGATTCGTGTTGTTCTTGTTCAATTCTATTTAAAATTGTTTCTGTTTTCCCTCTGTGTTGTCTGAAAATCCTTTCCTGGCCAATGATTGTAATGATCGAACTATACTTATTCCACTGCATTCATGATATATCTAACCCTGTTCAAATTGTTTATGTGGAAGTTTAGTTGGTTTTGGTCCATACATAGGCTGAATTTTTGCTGCCTTGTTTGCTTTCGTCCAGTGTTTATTGTTTCCAGTCGTATTTTGTGCTTTTGTTGAGTCTTTGCCGCCTTGATTGCATCTGTTCTTGTGCTGAAACTCCATTTGTTGGCCAACTCTATTTTGTAATGTATCCACTGAGTTGCTTCATTCTGGTTATCTGAAATGTTGATGTGGATACTTAATCTGATATATGTGCTTGTGTTTGAAACAACTTTCTATTGGCAGTTCTATTTTTTTAAAAAATAGTTTTAAAGACTACACCTGTTTCAATTCACTATGCTCATTGCTTTGCGGTGTTTGTTAGTTTGAGTTACTATATGCAATCTGTTTTGGCCAATTATTTGAAAGCTAAGTCACATTTCCTGGTTTTATGTGCTTAGCATAGTCTTGTGAGTCTTGTACCATTACAGTTGAGTCAAGCCTGTAGTTTCTGATTGGACCGTGAAGCTTGTACTTAAAATTCATATTTTGCTGTTACTTGCTTTAATATGTGAGAAGTGCTTTTGTTCAATCGTCTTTGCTGCCGTTGTGGTCTACCACAATTTGGTACCTCAGCTTGTTCACTTGCTTTTATTTTGGCAGCATTCTGTTTTATCAGATTATTGACATTAAAATTGTTTCAGCTTTCTGTCTGGTCCAATTGAATGCAGTAGTGGCATCAAGCTTTCATTTACTCTTGAGTGCCTCTATTGTGGCCGGATTCATTGCTTGCCTCCACAATTCTGGTGCTATTGCTTTGATTTGCTGCTAGTTTCTTTGTTCACACATGTCCAGATTTTGAGATTGCCAATTGATTTAAAATGCTGCAAATTTTGTGATCTGTGTTGAGGTTTGACTCAAGTCTGTTGCATATTGAAATTTGTTCTACACTGGCCAAACCTCTTCTGTTTGTCTTGTATGTGTTTTCATCATTGTTTTTGAGTTGGATCCTTGTAATCGAAGTGAATTGTGATTTAAAGAAAAAAATGCATATGTGATCTATATGAGTTGAAAAGAAAATCTGTAAAAAAAAAAGAGAGAAAAAAAATATGATGAGAAAATCTGGAATGAAAGATATTGTTTGAGTTATTTGAGTGAAAAGAAAGTGAGGCAAAACAGTTCACAACTTTAGTCTTGACTATCCATTTCAAAAACAATTTGCATATGTTCTTGATTGAATTTGTTTGAGTTTGGTTTTATTCATCTTATTCTAGACCTATTCCTTAGGTTCTTTTTTGTGTGTCAACCATTCTTGTGATTCCTTATTTTGCTTGATTGTCTTTCTTGTTTAATCATTTGAGTTTGTCCATTTATTCTGTCAATTGATGTTGTCCAATTCTTCCATTTGAGATTTTCTTGATTTCTTAGCTTGCTTCGTTATCACGTGAATCTAATATCTCTGGTTATTCCACTTTGGCTTGAATCTCATTGATTTGGCAGCTTTGTAGGTGAATCCTTGTTTTGATGGTGCAGCTGTTGTGAGTGGCACAACTGTGAGGAAAGACATTTGAGTGACTATTCGAGAGAAATTGAGGAGTGAGTTAGGACTACAATTGCAAGAAAGACTAGAGGGAGAGATCTAGATGTGGGCTGGACCGAGAGAGATATATGGGAAGCAGCCAACATCCAGTTTTATTTTTTTATTGTTGTTTGTTATGACATAATTTTGTGTAATATTTGTTTTTAGTTTTATGTTCATTTGCTTTGGGATGGGAAAATGCAATATTGCAATTCCATTCCTTGGCTGTTTGTAATAGCTAGTTTAATCGTGTAGTTTGGAAGAATTAAGAGTTTCCAAAGTGCCACTTATTTTTTCCATAGGTTTCGCCTAGTTGATTTTAATTTTCTTGCTCTTTATGTTTTCTGTTAAATCAACAGGTGTTATGCATGTTTGATGTTTCTGTTTTACCTCTATGTGATATCTAAGTGCAAATTTTTAAACACTTGATCTTTCTTTGGTCATAGGTTTTTTTTAACATTCCTAAGTAGGAATATTACTTAAATAAATAATTAAAATAGAAAATTTAATATCAAAAAGTCGTGCTACTTATTATTTCTAAATGTGGGAAAATTTAAAATGTTTAAACATCGCGCCAAAATTTATAAACCGTAATAGGAGAGAACATTACAATCTTCAAAATTTCAAAACCATAAGTAAAACATAGTAAAAAAAATAGTAAACATCTCCTAGCTCTAATTACTAAGTTAGTCTTCACTTCGTCACCTGAGCATTCTCGGCATTACTTGTATTAACATTTATTTTTGTGTAACGAATTACACGATCATCGTCATACACAAAGAGAAAGGGTGAGCTGATAAAAATAACACACATATATATATATATATATATATATATATATATATAATATCACAATATAAGTCATACACTCATCTTATTCAATCTACTTAGTTCTTGGTTAAGACCTTAACTCCAAGGCCTTTCAGTCTTTAATCACACAAAAGGTTAGTTTTAGACTCAGGAATATGATGCTTACATGAATTTGCCCGCTTGTGGTCCTGTTTCTATGAACCTCTCCGCTTGTAGACCTCTACGAATCTTCCCGTTCGTAGTCCTACTCTACGGACCTATCTGTTTGTAGTCCAACACATGTGATCTATCAGTCACATACCTGCTCGCATGCAGCATCTCTCAAGTGTGAGCACGGAACATACGAACCTACCTCGCTCGTATATTCACGCGAGAGCAATTGGATATGAACCTTCCTGTTCATATCATCACATGTTAACCACCATCCATGAACCTACTCGTTAATGGCACAACATCTCCTGATCCAAGTATAATATCATTGCTTAAAACGTATTGCATACACAAGTTAAGGTTTGCAGGATTTTCGCCCGGCGTAGCCCCAAGAGCCACCAGGCGAAACCAGTCCAAATCGCTTGGCGGCACAAGCCTCATTGCTAGGTGCCAAGTCAGTTCAATGCCTCTGTATGAAGGACTTTTGCCTGGCAGATCATACCTTACTGCCAGATGTTGTGCAGGGACATCCTTGGAGGATCTACCGCCTGGCGCACCAACCTGTGTCACCAGGCGCTATATCAATAGCGTAATTCTATTGGTTTTTAGCACCCAAAACAGTCCGATTTACTACTAAAGCCATCCTAGCATCCAACACTACATTCATCAATTCATACACACTATCTTGGAAATTCTACAGCTTTCATGCGATTCAATTTTCTATTATTCATAATGGTCAAGTCTCTCACTCAAGACCTATACAACCCCCAATTCAATGCCTTACAATTAGATGGTTTATTACTTCTACTCTGCATTGCTATTAACACTTTTTCCTCAATTACCTTCCAACTAAGTTATACAATCATTGTGAATTCCATAATTTGCTATATTAAATCCTCCAAGGTTCCAAACCTATAACTCATGCTCCACATTCGACCATCTCAATTAAGTGATTTAGCCACTACTCTATATATTTGCGACGTGACTCCATCCTGTTATAGTAGAATAGTTTCTTATTCAACCCATCGTAACCATTGTAGCTAACTCGCGATCTTATGCCTACCCAATTATTTGCATTCCTAAGTCTAATTCATTTTGCCTCCTGCACCTCACTTAATTTCCTGCATTTCCTTGTTTATCCTAGCCTCCATTCACTTCTCTTACTCTCTTAGTCTCAATGAATTTCCTCTTAACAAAAGTTACTAGCCAATCACAATCACTGATTTTGCCTCTTCTCTCGTCATCCTATGATTGCACAGAATTGGGTTTGCACTCTACAATCACGTGGCGGCAAACGGGACGTCGCCAGGTAACATACCAATACCAAGCTAGAGCCCCCTATTTTTTTTGTACTTGTGAAGAACATCAAACCCCAAAGTTTGATCCAGTCTCCAATTTCAAATGACCTAATTCACTCAATCATGATTTATTAGACCATCACTATGTTATATCGTTCATTACTTATCTTATTTCTCCAATCGCCTATTAATCATGTCTAATCCACGATTGATGCTATTCTTTGATTCTAATATGAATTCCCCATGTTCCCAAACGAATTATAATGTACCCAACACCCCCGACCATAGACAGGTATCATAGTGTTATGCAGTCACGCAAGCATAGGAATCCTATTGGAAATTTCACATATCATAATTTTCACAAAGCGTAAAAAAAATAGCGAAAACATCACGCATCGCCTAGCGGTTTAGTCTCGCCGCCAGGCAGCTCATGCCACAGAACCCAGCAATTGGGTGAAAACTGATGTGTCACCTGGCGGCACCTTCATGCCCGCCAGGCGGTTTCTGGGCGAGAACCTAGAATTTTGTGAAAACAGCGTGATTCAACAAGGTTTTTCATGTTGTTCAGTTCATACAATTCATAATGCATTATTCACGAAGCAATACAATTGAAAACAACTCCCCTTACCTGGATTCCTTGCTAAACTCGAATTTGTATGCGTATCCCTCCACCAAAACCTTCCTAGTCTTTGCTTTCCACTCCAACCTACGTGATTTCAGTCTCACCACTCCTTTCAATCAGCACCAACTCTTTGGAAAATCCTTGCCTAAACTGAACACGAAAATACAACACTCTTTTTCTCCTCTAGTGACCTTCTCTCTCTCATTTACTACCCTAATTATGTGCAATTAACACTAAAACGAAAATTGCTATTAAGTTTCATGTTTAATGGTTAATCATGACCCCTATTTGGTTGTTTCCAGTCCATTAAGTTGCCCCTCTTGGCAACTAAGGTTTTCATGCCTCTTCATTCCCATGCCAAAATAAAAATTAGCAAAAATAAAGTTCTAGTTTCTTTCCCAACAAGGTTTGAGCCCACAACCCATCAATTATCAAGTTAAATGCACAACCAATTCAACCAAATTCGTATTTATGATAATTCTTATAATTTTAGGATTATATTATCACGTCTCACATTCAAATATATTAGCAAAATAATGCACATAGTAAAATAACACATAATTGGCATACTTAGGACTCAAACCCAAGTCCTTTCACACAATTAAAGTACTCTCAACCACTTAAGCTAGCACTTTTCCACATCATAGCACTTCGCATTAAATGCCTTAAAGGCTTCTACTACCCGCATTTATTAAATAATTATTTACTTCATTATTTAAATTTTCTCGGGTGTTACATTTTTCACACACTTAAATTTTGTTTTGAAATTTTCATTAAGAAATTTTGGTGAAAGTACATTATGGAATTTGGCTAGGAAATGCCTGGTTTCTAAGCTTGTCGAAGTGACTCATTACCCTTTCCTGGGATATCTATAGACAACTTTCACTTCTATTTCTTTTTAAAAATTTCACATAAAAATCTTTGTGAAAGTTGTTTTTTTCAAAAGTGTTTTGCAAAATGAGTTTTCATTCGTACAGTGGATTGCATTTAGGTAGTCATAGTGAGGATAAAATGCATCATACACATGAGAGTACATTTCCTTTCTTTGGTGAGAACATTAGTGCAATATCATACATAGCTTAGGAGAAGGAAATAGATGATTTGGTGCATTCATTCCATCTTAGACATAGTAAATACTACTTTCTTACTTTGTGTATTTGTAGTTTTGTAGGACATGCAAGAGAGTGGTGGGATTATAGGCAGTCTAGAGTGGAAAAAGGAAGAAAATCTTCTATTCAAAATTAGAGTGAGTTGAGAGCATGCATGAGAAGAACATTCATACCACCTTCCTTTGAGTTAGATCATGAGATAGAGAAAAAGAAAATTGAGATAGCAAGAAGGAAGGAGGAAAAACTCACAATACTCTTAAGAAAGATGAGGGAGTTGGAAGAAAAGGAAAGAATAAGAATTCAGAAAAGAGAGCAAAAAGAAAGAGAAAATTTTGAGAAAGAAATGAAAGAGGAATGAGAAAAGGATCAAAGAGATAGGTAAGAGATAAAGAAGAGTGAGCTTGAAGAAAGAAAGAGCTCAAAAATTAAAAGAGAGAAAGAGGAGACGCTGAGAAAAGAGAAGGAGGAAAAAGAGTGTGAAGAAAAAGAGAGAGTAAGACAAGAGAAAGAGTTAAAAAGAAAAGAGGAAGAGATTGAGAGGAAAGATGGAAAAGAAATCATGCATAGGGAAGTAGAGATAGAGCATCCTACGGTTCCTTACATAGACCACAAGGGAGTAATTTCATCTTCCAACTCTTCCTTATTTGTCATAAATGATTTTGTCTTAGTTCTCCCTAAAACTGTTTTTCCACCTTCACCAATAATTTCATACGCCTTAAAAGAAATGCAAAAATCAACCATCGACTTAGGTCACAATTAGGTCAAAGAGAATATCAATATTTTTATGAAATGGGCTTCATTGGAAATGTTTTCAAACATAAAAGCCCATCGTCATGTGTCTTCGGAAAACATAGTCTGCATGATATCCAAAATTTTAATGAAAATTTATTTGATGATTTTTGCATGTGTTTTTGATCCTGGAGGAATCAAGCTTTCAAAGTTGTGGGCCTTAAAGAAACCTCTTGATCTGATGACAGATCTCTTCAAGAGGAAGGGGATGATGAATGTCACCCTTAAGGGCTATAGCATTGGGCCAACGCCTAGGCCCATTCCTTTTAATTTTCTCTTATTCTCTTAAATAAATGATTGCATCTAATTGGACCTTTTCTATTTGCAGCCTAAGTCACTAGTTGAAGTATTGGGTCTGTAGCCTTCACGTAAGCCACGATTTTTCAAACAACATCTTTGCCTTGCAATGTGAAGATCAATTCGCTCACGTGTGCCTTTAATATCATGTGTTTTGGGCTTCTAAAATTTGCTGATTGAAGCCAGCCCATTTCCCGCACACCAATCAATATGTAGTAACCTACAACATGTGCCAACTTTCTAAAATGTGTACAAGCATTATGTGACACGCATTTCTCAAAGTGCCAGCTTGGGTCTATACGTGAGAGCCCAACACCTTTGGGAGCGAGCTTCAGAAAGGATGACCACATTCACTTTTCAACCTCACGAGTTGCATCCTCTGATAGGGTTTTCCCTTCTCCATTCTCCTAAAATTGCATCACGCGGATCCAATCCACATTCATTACTATGCAGCCTAACTGCTTCCTCATTTTCGAAAGCCAACCCTAACATCTTCTCTAGTTCTTCACTTGTCCCACACTTGTACTTCCTTGAGGAATCTGTTAGGGTTAGAGATCTTACTCATGTTTTCCATTCCCCACTGTTAGGTCTTTGTTAGACGGTGCCTTCTTCGTTTGTTTTCTCACGGTTGCTCTTCATCTATAAAAGGTGCAGGTCATTTCATTGTAACTAGTTTTAATGAAAGATAAAGTGGTTGAGATAACTCCCCCTCGTTCGTCTTAGCTCACTTTCTAGAGAGGTATTCACTTCTTAGGTTCCGATTGAGTGAGAGTTCCCCAATGGAACTTGTGGGAGTGTCGATTTCACTTTCGCCACATCATTCACCGTGTATTCATCATTTATTCACCATTTCTGCTATGAGAACAAGGGTTTGACAACGTTCTACCGAACCAACTGTCATCAAGAGTTGTTGTGACAAATAAATGGGAAGGGATAAGTGAAAACGCAAAAGAGGGAACTGTGTGTTTAAAAAAAAGAAAAAAGGAGTTGTTAAAGAGAGTTAATGCGTTTCAAAATTTCAATTTCTTATAATTATTGAAATTCCTTGTCCAAAATACAAGGTTATTTCTTTACTTAATTCATGCTTGTTGAGTCAAACACTTCTTTCTTTACTAGGAAATATCCCTTCTTAAGAAAAAAAGAGAAGAAATTATAGTTAAATTTAAACTATTCATGGATCAATTAAATAATATAAATCAAACTAATTAATTTAGTAATGATCATTAATATAATCCAAATTATCAATAAAATACGAACATTTAGGATATTGAATTTGTGAAGAAATGTACCTTTTAATGTATATGACATTTATAATTTTAAAGAAAATTTTATTGTGAATTATAAAAATTCATAATTAACAAATTTTTTTATATTAAAAAACAATATTTTAATATGTGAATTATTTTATAAAGACATAATGAGAATAATGTGTTAAATTGTTTTTTCTATTAACTATAAAAAGTGTATTTTTATTTTTAAAAGATCTGTTATATAAATTTAAAATATTTTAATTATGTTGGTGCTCTTAAAAAACTTGTTAGCATTCCTTTTTTATTATGTAAGCATATTCCAAATAAAATCATTGTTTATTGTTTATCTCATTTAATTATATAATTATTTGTGAATTTTTAGATAAACTTGTATTTTTCTTTTTTTTCCCAACAAAATTTTGTATATTTATATATAACAAAATCTAATTGTTTTGAATTGAACAATCCAATTTAATCATATTGGTTTAAGGTTGAATTTATTTATTTTTAAATTCAAACCAATCCAAAATACAAAACTTAATTGTTTTATTTATTTTTCTATCAAACTCCTTCGTTCATGATCAATATTTTCTATCTGAAGTTGTTATTGTATACAAATAACATCATGTTTCCCCTTTTTTTTTTTCACCATCTTGAACCGTCTTATAATCATTATAAAACCATGTCAGTTATTATAAATATAGACCATAAATATCATATACTTAATATTTTTTTAATTTAATTTCATGGCATAAATTTATGATGTTGACAATAATTTTAATTTTAAACAATGTTCCTGGTAAAACATTAATGCTGAATTCCAGGTTTCGCTTATACTAGAATGATAATTCCAAATGCCAAACAGAGTTTATCTAATTATTATATTATATAGTTCAACATTTACCATCACCCGTGGTCCAATAAACGAGTGGCACGTAGAAAAACGACGGTGACGGACATTACCAACACCAGCAGGTAATTTTAATGAAACCACAAGATGAAAAGCGAAAAGGACAAGGAGGCACTATATCCGGATTTAAGAATCGCGACTTTCCTTTCTCTCTCTAAACATTCTCTCTCTAGAAACCTACAGCCAAACCCTGAGCACACTTCACTGTGACAACAAGATCTAAACCTGGTACCAACTCTGTTCTTTTTTTTTTATTCTTCGTTTCTCTTTGGTGGGTATCACCGTTTGAATTTGTATGTTTTTTTTTTCTTTCTGGGATTGTTGCAATATTGTTTGTTGTTCCCCTTTGTTTCGGTGGACGTCGTGGAGAAATCTGTGCAGTTTTTTTCATCTGGGTCATTTACATTTTTCAAATTCCCCGGGTGAAAAGCTGGGTTTTTTTAGTTTATTGAATGCTTGAAGTTTTAATTTTTGTTAGATACAATCTCCATGGAGGAACAAGAGAAGGGTTTGTGTGGAACATCAGAATCCGCAGTGAACCATGAGGGGAAAGTGGGGGGTGAAACCCTAGAAAGGTCTGTGGATTATAGGGGCGAGGTTCAGATGGAGGGTTCATTCTCGGAAGAGTTGGTTGGAGAGGGTGGGGATTGTAATGGGAAGGATGTAATGGTGGAGGTTCTTGGGTCTGATTTGTACATAGATGGTGTTTGCACACAGGGAAATGGTGCTGAGCTGAGTGGTGAACTGGGTGGTGGTAGATCAGTTGAGGGTTTTGGGGAGGATGTGTGGTCTGGAGAGGTAGGTGGTGGGGACTCTCAGGGTGTAGAATCTGAAGAAGGTAGGAGGGAGAATGTGGCAGTGGAAGGTGGGACAGCGATGAACGTGCCCATGGAATTGGATAATGTGGTGTTGGGGAAGGAAGATAGAGATGAAGCAGTTGTTGGTAGTGAAGTTGATGCTGCATCTTTACAGGAGGAGGCTATTTTGGATAATAGAGCTCAGAAAGAAGTGGGGACTGCAATTAGCAATACCGAAGATCCTATTATTGCAGACATTGGGGTTGAGTGCACAAATGCACTGGATGCGGTGGCCTCAGATCACAAGGTGACAAATAGTAGATGTGAGGATGGCCTAGTATGCCAGTTAACAGGTAGTTCTGTTGAAGGAGAGAATGTACAGAGTGAATGTGCTGAAAAGGATAATGGAGCAACAAGAGATGGAGATGATGTGACCTTAGACGAAGAGAAGAACAATGCTAATATGCATAGTGATAAAATATTGGAGAAAGAATGTATCAATGACAAAGTTGAATTTGAGGAAAAGATAAATTCAGATGTTGAACAACCCTTGGAGATTAATAGAGTTGATGAAGACTCCAATAATGTACTAGAAGAAGTGGTTGGTGGAACTGATGTTACTATGGATGAGACTCTTCCAACTTCTGAGGAAAAACAGTGCTTGAGAAAATGCACTAAAAAAGAACAAACGTCTGAGTCTGTTCAGGTTAATTCAGACACAGGGCAGGGAATAGTTGATAAGGATTCAACAGAAGAAGAGGAATTAAACAACAATGTTTCTGATGCTAAAAGATGTGGCTTGCTGAAGGGGACAGAAGTAGAAGTCGAAGTCGAAGGTCAACCAGAGGCAGAAAGCACTGAAACAAAGAACCACACTTCATATATTGAAGGTAAGATCTCTGTTGATCTTGTAACTGGTACTTTTCAGCTCAATCAGTTGTAAAAAATTTTGTAACCATGAATACACATTTTCTATCATTCCTGATAATGGTCTTTGTAATTCTGTGGATGAAGGTAGATTTGTATCTTTCAAGAGTGAGAAATATTTAGATGCTAATGCAATTTCTGTAATTGTAGAAGACACTCAAATTGCAGACCAGGATAACCTTGCCCTGATGGATGGAGGAAAGGACAAAGTCCATGATGAGTCTAATATTAGGCAAAATGTTGAAGTACAAACTGGCATTTCTGAGCAGGTTGGTTCAAATGGAGCTCAGGAACTTGAAGAATTTGTTGAAGCTGGACAGAGAAAAGTAGAGGGAAGAGTCACGAGACGGTCATCATTAATGAAGGCTGTAAATTCAGAACTATCTCATTATGCAAGATATTTGCTGCCAAAAGAAAAGGAAAGCAACTTTTCTGTGTCAAATATGGTTTGGGGAAAGGTGAGAAGCCACCCATGGTGGCCTGGACAGATATTTGACCCCTCAGATTCGTCTGAGAAGGCAATGAAGCATTATAAAAAGGACTGCTATTTGGTAGCATATTTTGGGGACAGAACATTTGCTTGGAATGAAGAATCTCAGCTAAAACCTTTTAGGACACATTTCTCTTCTATTGAAAAGCAGAGCACTTCAGAGTCATTTCAGAATGCTGTAGATTGTGCTCTAGACGAAGTAACAAGACGAGTCGAATATGGCCTGTCATGTTCTTGTATACCCAAAGATATCTACAACTCAATTAAATTCCAGACTGTAGAAAACACTGGCATCCGACCAGAACTAAGTGTCAGACATGGGGTGGATGAATCCCTAAATGCAAGCACCTTTTCACCTGATAAGCTTGTAGAGTACTTGAAAACACTATCTGAATTGCCAACTGGTGGTTTTGATCGTTTGGAGCTTGGGATTGCTAAGGCTCAACTGCTTGCATTCTATCGCTTCAAGGGTTACTCTTACTTGCCAGAATTACAATATTGTGGAGGTTTTGACGATGACATGGACACCTTTGTTCATGGTGATGACAATAAGGCTATTAATTACAAGAATGATGGTCAAGTTGGTTCTGGAAATTTAAAAACCCAAAGCAGCTCTCGCCGCAAACGGAAACATAACTTGAAGGATATTATGCAAGAAACACCAAAGGAAAGAAGCTTGTCTGAACTAATGGGTGGGGCGCTAGACACACCTGATGGTGAATATTGGTTTGATGAGAAGGTAACTGAAAATCATGTTTCACGTGGCCGTCCCAAGAAAAGGAGGACTGTTGATCACTATGATGATGACTTTGGGAAGCAAGATGGAAGGAAAACAATTTCTGTTGCAAAAGTTTCCAACACCACAAAGCCTTCATTTTTAATTGGTGACCGTATTCGTAGGGTTGCTAGTAAACTTACTGGTTCACCCACTGTGGTGAAGAGTTCTGGTGACCGTTCTCAGAAGACAGATGTTAGCACGGAAGGCATTTCTGGGAATGAATTTGATGTTTCCTTTGATGAGGCCCAGAGGTCAAGTATGGTTGTTACAATAGAGTATTCATCTCTGGATGATTTGCTATCTTCACTTCATTTGGTGGCACAGGAACCCCTCGGAGATTATCGCTTCCTGAATCCTATTGTAAGTTTCTTCTCTGATTTCAGAGATTCGATAACTGTGGCTGATGAGGCTGTACAAGATATCTTTTGTACAGAAGAAGTTGGCACTAAAAGGAAGCAGCCGCCTGTAGCTGGGTTGCCTGAAACATTTGAATTTGAAGATATGAGTGACACATATTGGACAGACCGGGTCATTGACAATGGCAGTGAAGTGCAACCAGCACAACTGTCACAACCAACACAACCAGCACGAAGAAACCGTAAAAAGGACCATCAACTTGTTTCTACCCAGCAAGGGAAGTCTGTTCCAGTTAGTCGAAGGCCCTATTCTAGGAAACAGTATTCTAACAGTGATCATGTTGAGATTCCTCAAAAGCCTGCTGGTTATATAAATGAGAATGCCCCTGCCGAACTTGTTATGAATTTTGCTGAGTTGGGTTCAGTTCCCTCAGAAACAAACCTTAATAGAATGTTTAGGCGTTTTGGACCTCTAAAAGATGCTGAGACAGAAGTTGATACAGTAAGCAGCCGGGCAAGAGTGGTTTTTAAAAAGTGTTCTGATGCAGAGGTTGCTTGTAGTAGTGCTCAAAAGTTCAACATATTTGGTCCAATACTTGTGAATTACCAGCTTAACTATACTCCTAGTGCATTGTTCAAAGCTTCGTCTGTTGCTACAACCCAAGACCACGATATGCATTTTGATCTCTCCAATTTTGAAGTTAATCTTGGTGAGTAATTTAAATTACTATTTCATACACAATATTATTGATTTACTTTTAGGTTGTAGTTATTTTATGCTATTGTTTGGGGTATGCACTAGCTTCAGGAAAAAAAAATTTGCTTGGTCTTAAAGTGCTTCCACCCTTACATAGATCCAAGTTGCTTCTGGTCTTATTATTCTTCTAAATTCATATAAGGCTGGGTACATAATCCTTGCTCATTTGACGGAAAGAAATGGTTGTCTAGCAACAGTTTGAGACTACTAAAGAAAAAACTTTGGAAAAGAACAAGGGTGTATGAAGTAGACCTATAAAACGGGTTAAGGATTTAGGATCTAACAAACCAAGCCTATGAACCAAAATAAACCATAAGAACATGATCTCTCTCCGTTGGTTGTCTTAGAATGATCCCAGAATAAGATTCAACTAATTTGATCATAGAATTTCATGAAGAACACATGAAAGATGAAACCTGTTTTTGAAGAAAACAAGATTTCAACAAAATAAACGCAGAATTCAAATACAAGTCAAATATTTGTTGAAGATGTGAGGAAATCACAAAATAAGGCAAGAGTCATATGGATTTCATGGAATGAATCTCATGAAATCTCATGGAACAAAAATGGTTATAAAACCCATTCTTGAAGCTTCAAGACTTGGCCAAATGAGGAACGCATACCATTGAATTGATGTCAATGCTTGCTGAAATTAAGTGGCATTGTGAAAAAAAAAGAAGGTAAAGGACAAATGATAATAAAAGGTGGAAAGAGATAGGAATGTAGAGCACGCCACTTGAACAAGTTCAAGATAAGTGAAAACAAGTACTTAAATGCAAGAGATTCAAGTTAAAGATCAAAGAGACATATTCATACCTCATGGCAAGAAAACTCATTGCCAAGCTTCTCTGATTCATTCAATTTCTCAAATTTATGATTTATACACTGAAGTCAAGTGACTTAACATCTAAAACTTTAACAAGAAGCTTTGTGGTGTTTGGTTACATTACTAGGCTATACTATCTTATTCTTGTAAACAAACACTACAAAAGATCTTATTCCCAGTATATCTACCTAACGGCCAAACAATGGTTTTAGCTTCTGAAAATACTAATAATTTGAAAAATGTTATTTTTCTTAAATATAATAAGGTTTCTGTAATCTAGTTATGTAATTGACTTCTAATAGTTTTTTGCCAAGCTCCCTAGTAATTCTTCTAGTTATCCTCCCTCTGTATTCGTCATCTACTTTTGTCAATCTCTTTTTCCTTGGGTTTAGTCATAACTCTTGTAACCATTCCTCCTTGTATGTTAGTCTTCCTATCCATGCCATCTATTAAATCAATTGGTTTCTTTGGTAGAAAAAGGATTTTGAATTCTGCTATCCCTTCTTTAGCTACCAGCATGATTAATGATCCCTGAATGCTATTGTAAGTGTAAAGAGTTGCGAGCACTTAAAATTTAAAGGGAGAAAATGTCATTTATTTGTTTGCATCATTCAGAACTAATATTCTATGAACTATAAATGATATTTGTGATTCTCATTTTAGGGAGTGTTGATGATGATGTGGTGGCAAGTTTGGCTGAATGAACAGCGAAAGCATATTTTCACCAAGTGGCTTCTGTAGTAGGTAGGTAACCGGAGAATGTTAATTCATCTGGTCATCCATTTTTCTGTTAAGAGATATTTTTGGTTGTAGGATTCCTTTTATTGTAGTTCTGTAGTTTGTAATTCATTTTCTAGTTTTCTGTATAGCCTTGTCACTGACCCTCTTTTTGTAGTTGCCATCATTCTCCAGCCTGATTGTTTTAAATTCTCTAGTCTGAACACTGGTTCTGTATCAATATCAATGCTACATATAATAGTCATAGGCAATTATAGTTAACCTTTAGTTGTTGGTATAGTCATTTTGGTTATGTTTGTGCTCAGTCAGTAAAGACCATTAGTATGTTAATCGTTAACTTATGCTCGACTAAATTTTGATATAAAACATTTTTTATGAGGGGTTACAGTATAATAGGCATGTGATATTTAGCAGATTTCAAGTACTTAGCAAATGTTTGGTCGATATTAATTTTGATGAATTAATGACTTACTTTTCATAACATAAGCTTTCTCTGGAAGTTAGCAAAACTAATTAGTATTTCGAGATAAATCAAATATGTAATTGTTGCAGTGACTTGAATAAATAGTATGGAGGAAACACATTGTATTCTACCTAGACTGTTGTGCTTTTGATTAATGTGTGTGTATATAAAGGAAGATATTTTTAATGTCAAGCTGGTGAAGAAGTTAGTGGGGAATGACAACCATATCAAGGAAAAGATGAATAATGTTGATCTTTTCCACAATAGAAAAAGTATCACAGTAGTTGAAACCATAAATTTGAGTGTATCCCTTAGCTAGTAGATGAGATTTGAGATGAACAACTTCACTAGTAAGACCAACCTTAACCCTGTAGTCTCATCTACAACCCACAAGGTTCTTAATAGGATCAAGAGGGTCAACGACAAAACAAAAGAGGATCACGAAGGAGACAAATGATGATAATTTCAAAAGTTATAAACACGATATGGACACGAGTAGATCAAATACATTATCTCGGAGCAATAGGCCAAGCATGATTTGAGTTAAAGGTGAGGAAGATGAAGGATCCATGATATAAGAACATGGTGGTGGACTATTTCAGCCAAGAGGATCTTCAAATAAGGATGGAGTTATTTTGCTTGATGCTGGTATGTGAGAACAGGTGGTGGAACAATGCCATTTGCACTTTGAGTTTGAGAGGAAGTAGGAATCATCGATGGATCATATAGGATGTTACTAGAAGAACCTTGTTAAAATGATGAAGAATGCATGAAAGACAAAAAAAAGTGTGTTCTCAAAGAAGGTAATAACAACAAACATATAATATCTTTTGATTGTGGAAGAGTAACATTTATACCCTTGGTAAAGGTGAGAATATTCCAAAATGCTTATTGATTAGCCTTTGCTAAAAGCTTGTCAAGACCTGAGAGACATTATGAACAAAACAAGTTGAGTGATGTGGAAAAATGCATCCTATTGATTAGGAAACATGCATTGAGGATTGCAACTCTCCTCCAATGATTACCGGAATCATTAGCATTCAACATTAAGGAGCATGCAATTTCAATTGGGTGTCTATTCTTCCTCTCTACTATATCATTTTGTTGGAGAGTGTGAAGACACGTTGGTTGATGTAAGTATCATTTGGAAGATAAGAATGAAGAAAATGATGTAGAAAAATATTCCGTAGCATTATCATTTAGAATTTTAATTATCTTTCCAAATTGGTTTTTAATTTCATTGATGAAAGGCATAAATATGGATAAATGTTCATATTTTCTTTTATTACATAAACAAACTTATTTTCTTAATTGACAAGATATATAATCAAAACTTTGAATTTTTTTTAGACTAGGAACCATCACCTTCAATTTTCATAAACTTGGGTGATCTAAATGACCATGCAAAACTTTTGGGGCTAGAGTTGCAAAATAGGATATTGAGGGACTGGTTTCAGATAATTAAGACCTTGTGACTATTGTCTAGAGGTGTCAAAATGAGTCAATCCAATTCACACGAGTCGAGCTAAAACTGAGCCAACTAAACTCGACTCATTTTTTGGTGAGCCAGGAGAAGTGTCAGCCTACATAAATTTGACAAACAAATAAATTAAACATCCAAACTATTCAAATATTATTGAACAACATTATAGTATTTTGAAAGACTAAATTGTCAACCTCCTTAATTAGAAGTAGTAAATAATTATAATTGTTGGAGATGGTATTAGAGCCATCCAAAGCCTATTTTAGCGAGAATTTTTGTTTGTTTGGTCTATCTTGCCATCTGCTATAGAATCTCTATCAAACCACTTATTAATGTTTAGTTCCACGCTTGAAATTGGAGTGAGGAAGTGTGTTGGAGATTCCACATTTTCTAGAGATAAGGTGAATTTAATATATATAAGTGGGTGCAAATCTCACCTTACAAGCAAATTTTGTAAGATTAAGTTAGACTTAATCTACTTAAGAATAATAGAAAACTTATGAAAATATGGTAAGAAAATAGTGAAGGGTTCATATTGGTGGGTTATTGGTCAACTCACCTTCAACCTGAGTTAAATTTGTTTAATCCATGAGTTAATTGAGTTGGGTTCAATTTTACCCGCTTTTAAAAAATTGAATTTATTTCAACTCAACTCAACTCGAACATGAGTCGGGTTGGCATACGGGTTTGATCCCAATGCGACATCTCTACTCATGTCCTTCCCCAAGTTGACATCTTATATCATGTTCATGTATAGTAAAGGAAATAACAATAAAGGTCACAACCATTTAAAGAATGAGCCAATCAACTTAAAGAGATTAAATTGTTAGGAAGATGAAGAATGATCAAGACATAATTTAAATTTAGTGAAGGGGATGAAGAAACTTGGTCAACTCCTTGAGTTGTCATTTTGAATTCATTGGTAACAGTAACGAGGAGAGATTTTTGTGTACAAAATGGAGAAAAATGAAGAAATGTTATTGGAGATATGGTTTAAGGTACTTGAATCAAGAATCCATGAGTACATGCTATTGACACACTTGATATTGGAGAGGATTGATTGATTTTTCAGACTTGTATCTCAAAAGTTCTTGGTACTTCTCATTAGAAGTTTTAGATTATTACTTTTTTCAAATTTAGACATATATGAGCAACTAAGTCTGGAAAGCCATGCAAGGGATAACAATTTTCTTAGGCATGACCATTCTCTTGCAACATGCATTGAGTATTATTATCATCTTTCATCAGGTTAGGCACTCAAATGAGTCTAGTAATTAAACCCTCCACAGAATGGACTTGATTACTAGTTATAATCTGATTACAAAGATGATCAAAACATGAATGTAGGCTTCTCATAATCATATTATATGTATCAAATTTCTTGTCTGAGTTCCTCTAGTCATACACTATAAATGTCTTTGAAACATTAGAACAATAAAGGGAGAAAGAAAGAATGTGTCCCCACACCAAAGTACGTTAGAACAATGAAATGAAGTCAGAAATGAAGACAAAAGAGGTTGAGTTAGAAGGAGGTGTCGTCAAGTGGTTTAGACATCGAGAAGGTGGCGCGTGTAATCCACGTGGATGATTGGTTGGTCGTGCACGTAATCCTGACTTCTTCCAACATAACAATGTCAAACCCAAAGGCGGTGGTGATGTTGGTGACGATGACAAACTTTGCCTGAGACATTGAAGGAGAAGAAGACAAAGTAACATAAAACGAGTTTTTCAAAACTAGTTTTATTCTCTTTTTTTTTTTTATGAACTTTTCCTTCTTACTTTTGTTCTCACAAGAGTGCAATGGAGGAAGAAGGTGCAGTGACAGCGATGGGGTGATGCAGTGAGGGAGAATATTTTAGAAGTTCTTTTTGTTAATATAAGGTGTAGTTAGTAATAATGGAGGTGTAGGAAGAAAAAGTCCAAAAAAAATAAAATGAGAATAAAATATAAGAACATTGCAAATTTTTTAGAAGATTGATACATTTAATTTATTTTATTAGTCAAATAATTTCAACAGTTTTTAGTAAAATTCCAAATGAGAAATTGGTTTTTAGCTGATTTTGATTTGTTTAGGTTAAATACTAAGTTTTTCCGTATTATGTTTTGTTTCGACAAGAGTTTGGATGAAATCTTTTTAACAGATAGTTTATTTAAAAAAAATAAATGAAATGCTTTATGTAAAATATATTGTTTGGATAAGACACTTTTTAAAACAAATTAAAATTTTAGGAATTTAAGATAATAATTTTCATTACATAATATTAGACAAATTTAAATTATTTTGAAGGAATTTAAATTTTTTATGCTTTCAAATTTATGTATCTATTTTTCATATTCTCTCTTAAATTAGGGTTCGATCACAATATCATTTCTTTCAAGTCAAAGTTTTCATTATTAATATTAAAAAAATTAAATGAAATTTGTAGTGGTTTTTTTTTTTTACAATTATAAGAAGGTTTTATTTTATCGACGTCATACTATTATTTGGTGGTAATCTTTGTATTTAGTATTTTATATTTTGCGGTAATTTAAATACTCTATTTAAATAAAAAATAAAAAATATAATAAATTTAAACTACTTTACTTAAATAAAACAGCTGAAAAATTAAACATCATGAAATGAAAATGATTCGAATTCCGTATGTTTAAATTCTTTTGAAACCTGTGAATTTTTTATCCAAATGTAAGTTGTTTTAAGAAAAAAAAACACTCTATAGATTGATACTACAAGTGTTGTGGAGTTAGTCAAACATGATTACTAAATAAATAAATAAGTTGCTTATTAAGATAAAAATATAGAAATCAAACAAATGAAAATTTAATATAGCTAAATTAAAATATTAATAAACTCTAATATATGATCACAAATAAATTTCAACAAGAACAAGTTCTTCTTTCTTTCACATGTTTTTAAAGAACTTAATATAAATCACAATTCATACGTACTTTCTCAGTAACTATAAGTTTGTTATATTACACCATGATTTATATAAGATATTTATTTATGCATATCAACGATTATTTATTTATTTATTTATTTATTACACCATGACTTATATATTGATTTAAAAATAAATGTTCATACTAAATAAAAAAAGGTTTGAACAATTATTTTAAAAAATTATATTTCATTAGTATAATAATAATAATTGTTAGGAATCTGGAAATGAGTTTAAGTTTTATATTAAATAAAAATAAAATGTTGAGCACTATATAAAGATGAATACCCATAAATTTATCATCTTAAGATTTTGGATTAAGCAGACTTTAGAAAAATATTTAATAGAACCTTAAATACTTTTTATGTTTGAATAATTCTCCATCAAATAGAGCCTATAAGAAAAAAAATCACAAATTTTATATTGTTTCACCATCTATGGACTAAATTCAATTCTCTTTAAGTGTATGTGCATGACTCTATCTTAAATGCAACATAACCTAATTTTACAAAAATCCTTTATTTCAATCTCACATTTCTGGATCAATTCTATTTTATATTTTAATTAATTTTTTACTTATTTTTCAAGAAATGATAAATACAACCTAATCCACACATAAAGAATTAAGATATTGACGTCATTCGTAATCTTATACCATCATAAACTACCATAAAAAAAGTTTCTTAAAATTTTTGGAAGAAGATTAATCATGTTTATTTTTATACTCGTTATTTTCACTCAATTTATAGTGCTTATCATTGTGAGTACTTTTTCTTTATATATATAAATACTTTCCTTATTTTAAGTTCAAATCTTGACTTTATTTGGTTGGTGAACAAATCTTCCTTCATATAACTCTATTATATTTTGGACATCTTCATTAAAATCATTTAGATTAAACGTAGCTATTTTAGTATCTAAAATGTATCATGCAATCTTTTTTCATCATAGTAGTTTTAATGTCTTTAAAATACACATCCACACTTGTTTTACCTTGTTGAAATCGTTGAAGCTTTAAAATGAGTTCATTCTTATTGCAAGAGGAAATGTCACATAGTTACCAAATTATAAAATCAATATATATATATATATATATATATATATATATATATAAATATAAATATTTTTTTTATTTTATTTTTCTATATTTTATATATTTTTTTTT
>Ga0209589_1003366_pt1 | contig 27933 bp, 13 predicted proteins | sample CowpeawhiteBW_FD_187525 | JGI IMG/M metagenome (GOLD analysis project Ga0209589, IMG submission 187525) | Root nodule microbial communities of legume samples collected from California USA - Cow pea white BW (SPAdes) (version 2) | ecosystem: Host-associated > Plants > Roots > Nodule | place: USA...
ATATATATATATATATATATATATATATATATATATATATATATATATATATATATATATATTCTGCACCTAAAATTAGGTGTAATTAGGGATATCAACGGGGTAGGTAGTAGCTCCTCTGTACCCTACCCGCTGGATAAATATATGTGCCGTACCCGTACCCATATCCGTCGTGTATCCATTATGCGGGTACGCGCTTATTTTTTTCATATCCACGGGTATCCATGGGTACCCGCAAGTATTTGCAAAATTATTTAAAAAGTAAATATTTAATTATAAATTTAAATAAAATAAAATAAAATGCATCACTGTCATAAATTTTAAATAAAGTTCAAATAAACTCAAGTTGATACAAGTTCAAATAATCGTAAAAGTAAATATAAAATGACATTGAACACAATGAAAATTTTTTAATTAGTGTTTTGATCAACAAACTCACTATCTCATCCAATGGATTCCTGAAAAATAAACAAATAATAAACTTCAATTGCCACGTGCCAAATATTTTTATTTTAATTCCATCATTTGACAACAAGCATACCATAAAAGTCATTGTCTACATAAGGTTTGATGTATATGCACAATTTCAAATAAAGAAAAGAGAATAATGTCAAGGGATGTAAGTTTAGCGGGTACGGGTATCCACGGATACGGATACTATGATACTCGTATCCGCCCTGTTAACATACAGGTATAAAAAATACTTATATTCACGAATAACGAGTATCTATTTATAATATTCATTTTTTATCCATTGTGAATTTTATTCACGAAAAACTGCGGTTCCTGATTTTTTTTAGGTAATTCAATCTTTTTCTGAGATGGAGTTTCATCTCGCGTCATATCCAAATTATTCATTCTGCAGAAGGAGACATCTTTTTTCTGGTTTCTAGAATTATATGTCTGTGTTCTATTGTCTACAAGTGGGAGGGGAATACATTTTCACTAAATGGAAACTACACAGTTCAACGAATATTTTGGTCAACTTTGAATTTCAACTAACTACGGAGGCAATTTCTTGTTTTTGACACCCTAAGACTTTTAAACTATTAACCAAGTTCTTTATTTTTTTTGCATAAAATATATATTTTCAAAAAAAATTATACAATTAATTTTATCAACCTAGATGTTCCCTTAACAGAGCTATGTATAAGTCATAGGTATTTTATTTCGTACTTATTATGACCACAATCTAATAGAAGTTACCCATAAAACTTTCTGAATTCACGGTGAATATACTAATATAATATTAAAAAAATGGTTTATTAAAAAAATGCCATGATTGGTAATGCTCACAAGTTACTCAGACTTAATGAGTCAAATGAATAACTTTTCAAATTAATATTATTTTAATGAAGGTTATAAGTTATCATTAAATATTAAAAAAATATCTGTCACCATTAAATTAATCACAGACGAAAAGACTTTACCTTGCTTGTGCTGAAGAATATACATGACATGCATGGATGCGCGTATCGTATATTTAAAAGAAAATTTGAGAAAGTTAATTAATGCTTCAGCTGGTCAAATCACTCATTGAACTTTGATATTTATCACATTATTCCCTCATTTTTTCGTCATTTTAGTGATCCAGATAGGATAAAAGTATCAATGAAAAATAAATACTTAGCATAATATAACAGTTCAACGAATCTGTTGCATCTCAGCATTGGGAAGAGTCCCAATTGCATGGCGTGAGTGATGACAAGCATGTAAAGATAAGAACCAGTGAACAGTTTTGTTTTTTGAATACGATGTAGTTGGGTCAACAACCATCATTCATGGCATTACATTTTCTACAACTAAAGATTAACTAATCTATCTAATTTCCTCTTTTTGCTTCTGCCATATTAATTATACATCTACTCTATTTTTTGTACATAAACGACAAAGAATCATTTAGTCTTGATTGACCTAATCAACTACTAAGGTAGTGGTCACTTCCTAACAAACATCAACCGAGAAAACAAATGGTAACACAAATATACTTCAGTGACTTTGTTTGTTGACTTTTATTTAAAAGTCTAGAATAGCCTAATTGTGCATGAAAATTAATTTCATCTTACAATGCATTCGAAATTACGTGAAAGGACTTATATGGGTGCGTGCCTTAACTGCCAAACGGTGAATCAGTTTTACTTTTGATAGAATCCTCGTGAGTTTGCGTATGTGACAAGAAATCACGTTTAATATTTCTCTCTCCTATGATTATTTTAATTTATTTCTTTTTTCCACTTCTGCGATTGTTCCTTCTCATGACTGCGATCATCCCTATATATATTCTTTTTTTCGGAAGGCTTGTTCTCCAATTCAGTTTTTCATAAAGAAACAGGGTCTTTGTTCTAGAGGATTAAACCTTACGTTTTCCAAATTTTGTATAGTCTCAAGTCTGCACTGGTTCGTTTTCCTTAGCGATTAAGGGTACCCCAACCGGTCTGAAGCTTGAACTTTGGTTGTCTCTGACCTTGTCAAACGCGGGGACTCAACCCAGGCGCAGGTTTATTGGATTCTCCTAAAAACAGGTGAATGCTGGACAAAGGTTTCTTGTTTTGGTTTTTTTTTTAAGGGGAAAGAAAGACATTGTGTCACGCTACTGTAACTGCAACTGCGCCAAATCCCCAGCAAAGCTTTTTAACGGCTCATAATTTTGATGGGTTGTTTGTTTCGTTTCAGAGTTTGTGATTGTCGTAGAGTAAGGATCGGGAATGTTGGGGGATTTCATCACTCGATGTCTTATGTAAGTGTGGCCTTTTATGATTCTTTCATGTTCGAAGGTTTAATTAATATTCTGTTCGATGTTCTTATACCATCTTAAATTTCAGATTGCTTCTTGGGTACGCGTACCCTGGATTTGAATGCTACAAAACTGTGGAAAACAGCAGGGCCGGTAACGATGAACTTCGATTCTGGTGTCAATACTGGTACGAAAATCCATCTTCCATTTGGCTATATGGTTCTGAAATGTCCTATTTGGTTTTTGAGTGCTATAGTTTCAGTCATATGATTACAATTTTAATTATTCAAGATATGAAATGTGGGGGAAGAATGAGCATAGATCTTACTAAGGATTAAGAATTAAAATCTTAGTGGTTGAGTTTTGGTCAAGAAAGAGATCTTCTTTAGGAATATCCAAAGGAGGTCAATACCTTGAAGGGTGGAGTAAACAGAGAACCATGTGCACCTTTATGAACGTGAGTAATATTTTAAGCACAGAAGCAGTTGTATAGATAAGAATAGGATACTGGTGTCGGGTATGTGTAATCATCCCCCCAGAAGTTTAATGGGTCTCATTTTTCTTTCAAATGGAGTTGAGAATTATTACACATAAAGTGGATTTCAAAGGAAGAAAAATTAAAGTTAGCAATGGTAATAAATTGCTATGCAGAGCTTGCAATATCCGGTTATACGGTATTTCCTCTGAATAATTTATTTGTGCATCATATATCTGCAGGATCATTGTAGCACTTTTCACAGTAGTGGAGAATTTTGCAGATGTTGTTGTTGGATGGTGAGTGTTTGACATTTTAGCCATTTTTTGTGTAATGCTGAATTTGATTTGGACATTTTTGGTTTGTAAACGTGTGGCTGAATTAGACTTAAGCAAAAAAAATTAACGCTGAAAATTCTGTAGGTTTCCCTTATACGGAGAGTTGAAGCTTGCACTCTTCATCTACTTGTGGTATCCGAAAACTAAGGTAAGAATATAAAAGCGAGGAGGATGCCTCTTTGGTTCTTTTTAGCTTGCTTTTCTTTAGACTGTATTTTGTTTGTTGCTTTTAATTTGTGTTGTTTACTAAAGAAGGTTATTAGGATTTGCGTGCAAGTCTTGCTTTAAGAGTTTGTGGAAAGGTTATTAGAATTTGTGTGAGTGTTGCTTCAATAGTGTGGAAGAGTGAATTAGAAGAATATTTGAACAGTTTGGAATAGTGATGTTCTTATATTTCATTTTGTTTGTTTATAAGTAGCCAATTTGGAACTTTTTCTGCAGCAGAAGGGAAAAACATGTTTCGATTTCTAATTGGTTGGTAATGATATTGCTTAATGCAGGGAACCGGATATGTTTATAATGCAATTTTGCGTCCTTATGTGTCAAGCCATGAAAATGACATTGAGAAAAAGTTCCGAGAGTGGCGAGCTAGAGCCTGGGATTTAGCCATTTTTTACTGGCAAAACTGCACAGAGTTGGGGCAAGCTACAACTTTCCAGATTCTAGACTTCTTGGCTGGACAATCTAAAAAGTTTTCCAGCAAATCCTTCGCTAAGGTAAATTTCCCTTTTTCATAGTAACATTTCAACTTCAGAAATATAAATGCAAGTTGCATGCATCTAGAAAAGAAAAAGGAAAAATATAAATGAAACCATTCTTTTACTGTGAACTAAAAATAATTTATTTGAGTTCTAAATAATGTGTGGCATGGAGGAGAGAACCTGGAATGTCAGCAATAAATAATAGTAGGTGAAAAAAATGATGCATTGATATTGATTGCGGTCATCTTCAGAGAAGGAACGAACTTGTGATCTATTCCTATATTTACTTGAAATAAACTAAAGTGAATTTTACGTATAGATTGGGTTACTGAAGATAAATGTTACATTGCAGAAAAAAGACAAGATGGGTCCAACTCCGAGTGCCCCACCACTGTCTTCAATTCGAGACTCTCTCTTTGAAAACAATCATAGCAATTTCCCAGGCCGCAAGAACAAGAAAGGGGAATAAAGCGAAGCTCTCTACAGAACTATGTAACATTTTTTTGTACATACTTACGTCAACCCCATAACCACTCTCACTCTGCTTGTAACATAAAGAATGCTTTGCTTTTGTCCCATCTCTTTTGAAAACACTTTAATTCAAGATTCATTCTTTCATTCATTCGTATATAAGTTTGAGGTCACAACCATCGAAGGCAAACTCAAAGCTATGGAAATCCTATACAGTAATTCAAAAAATTAAAATAAAAAAATACGACTCCTATTCTTGAATTTCTTCAATCAAACACAAAGCAAAGGACTTGCAGTTGCACTAAATTCTAAATACCAATCATTCATATGATTCTGTCGGTTGTCAAGAGTAGCATCGTGTGCACACGTGGACCCTGATAGCGTGGAACATTCCACGGAAAAATCGGGAAACGGCGGGGACCAAGTGGTGGAAGATGAAGTCGAGGGAGGCGGCGGAGAGGCGGCGGAGGAAGTGGGGGGTGGAAGCGCCGCCGGGGGAGGCGGACATGGGCTGCAGGTAGGCCCAAGCAGCCTGCTTTACCAGGCGGTTGCGGATGGAAATTTCTTGGCCGGAGTACGCGGAGGCGGTGGGGGAGTTCACGGCGAAGTTGGGGGAAGGGAGCACGTCTCGGAGGGACGTGTAGGAGGCGGAGAAGGGGGATTTCAAGGACACAAGTTCCAAGCTCGTGGTGCGTTGCGGCGGCGTAGTGGCGGGGAGGGAGAGTTTGGTGACCGGTGATGCGGCGGCGATGGAGTTGTGGCGGCGGAGGGCTGAGGACTCTGTCGGAAGGTGGATGGTAGTGACGGCGGTGGTGGAGTCTGGCATGGTGGCAGTAAAGCAGAGCGTGTTGTATTGTGTTGAGTTGTGGTGGACTAGTAGCGAGAAACACGCGGTGGAAAAACCGGGAGCCTAGGACCAAACAGAAAGTGAGAGAAAAATAACAACACGCGATTCAATGTGCACCAAAAAATACTATTAAAATAAAACAAATTAGTTAGAAATGGTCCAACAATATTGCAATTATTGATTGCTTATGTTTTTCTTTTGGTTTGTCTTTATCTTTTCCCTAATTCAGATCATCTTTTCTTCTTCAACAACTTGGACCAATCCACTCTTCAGTGTCTATGAATCTTACTCATCCATTGTCTTTTTAATCTAATTTACTAGTTTTACTTTAATACTAGAACACACGGTTATCTTTTTCCATGTCATTATTTCTTCTCACCTTCCCTTCATTGCGCTTTTTTAGTAGAACTGGTTTTTGCAAATAGTAAACATCTTTTAAGATTAATGTATGAGCTAAAAATAAAATGATGAGGTCAAGAAAAAGGATATTGGGAATTCATAATTACTGGAAGAAATAATTAAATTGAGGTCATAAATTTCATATTAAACGCACAAGAATTCTACCAAACTTTCCAAATGGGATAAATAAATAAACCATGAACAGACTTTAAATGGTACATTTCAAAATAAAAACTTTAAAGTGTACCAATTAATAAACGCATAGTTATGTTACATTTAATATACTATTGTTATCATTTCAAGATTGGCAAAGGGACATATACTATATTCTCCCTATAGCAACATTAAGAAACAAAAGTAATAACTTGTTATAGTTTACAAGAGCACGTATTGTGTAGTAATATACTACTTTGCCTTAAAATGAAGAAAAACAAAAACGCAAAAACGCGTTATTTTTATAATTATGAATTCAAATAGATTATACACATTGAAGTAAAAAAAAAAAAAATCATTGAATTTTATTAAGTAAAATCATCACACATGGATTAAGAGGTTTAATATTTTTTATTTAAAATAAAAAATGGTAAAATAATAATTTTTATATAGTTTTTATTCAATTTAGTTTCATTATTGTTAAATCTAATATTATTTTTAAGATCATATTTTTATTTAATTATTTAACCCTTATTTATTTGTTATCTGGTACTCTTATTTAATATTTATATAATTTATTTAATGTTGGAGAAAATAAAATAAACATTCTTTAATATTAATACTTGATAATATCATATTTTATTTGTTGTGTTTTTCTGAAAACATTATTTAATTAATATTTATCATAATGAAGAAATTTCATATCCATAGTTTTCTAACAAAAATGTTATTTTGGAAAGTATCAGATATTGTTATTTATCCAATTATATTATATTTTAGGTTTTCTGTTCATAAATAAATTTTACATTTCCATTAAAAAGTGAGAAAAAGTATTGTATATAATAATTATGTATGTAATGGTTATTTTTCGTTGATAATAATTTTTTGGTAGAAATGGATTATATAAAAAAAAAAAGGCACAAGTTTAATATATCTTGTTTCTTTGTGTGTAATACAGTGATATTATACGTTAATTTATAATACTGTCAAAATTATTAATTTGAACGACACATAATATTTCTTATATAAATAGTATTGATTTTTAATTAAAAACAATACCAAGATAATAACTTATTGTTTAAAGTTCCTTTAACAAGTTCAATTTATTCCGATTCTGCACAATTTAATTTCCTTATATTAATAGTTTTTGGCATTGCAAGAAAGAGTGAGACCATAAGGTAAATTTAAAAAAAAATTATACCTTATTTAAATAAGTAGAAGATAACTGAATTTCAGGTTTTCTACGAGTTTAAATGTTAGGTTAAACCATCTACATATCGATTAAGAATGCAAAACAAAAACTTCTTCAGGTAATATGGTATCTTTCTCTCTCTTAACACAGATTTGAGAGAGATGTATATAAATCACAGCAAATTAGTATATAGAAAAAAACAAACAATTTCTCCAGATAACATAGCATTTAGCACTGGCAAAAATCACAGAGGCTGTTAAAAACTATATCAAGCATGTGATATAAAGCCATTTTTAGGAAAATACCGATTTTACTTTAATGATGAAATATGTACTTTTTTATTGTTCACAAAAGTTGTAAAAAAATTTCGTCATATTTAGATCATAAATTTATGAACGTTGGTAGATGAAGTGGTCCAGTGTTTGCCAAAGCCACACAATTTCCATAACAGTGACTTCTCATGGAAATAATATAATACAAATCATGAGTCAATTCAATTCTGGTTTTCAACGTGTTTGTTTGGCAGGGGCTATGTTATGTGTGTGATTTTCGATTCCTAATTTATTTAATTATTTTACTTTAATTTATTATTTAACTTGATTTTTTTTAAATGTTAGATTTGACGTTTATTTTTTTAAAATGTGAAATAAGTTAAAGATTTAGATGATTCAAATATTCACTTCAATTCATTGAGAGAAGAGAAAATAAACTAAGAAGAGGATTATTTTATATTCTCTCATCTCTATTTTCTGCGGGTAAAGGTAATATTGATCACATAATCTCCTAAAACTTTTTATTTTTCTAATTGAAGTTAATTTACATTAATGTTTTGTGTTGTTGCCATCTAATCTGTCACACACAGATTCTTTCTCAACAGGATGTCTGACATTGATTATTGTTATAAAAAAATAAAATTGAAAAAGTAATTATTAATTCTAACTTTTTTAATATAATATTTTTATAAATATTTTTTTATTAAAATATGTTATTTTAATTTATTTATTTCAATATCTTTTCTAAAATAAATTTAATTTATCTAATTAGAATTTTACATTACTTTTAAAATTGAAGACAATTTGATAAAAAAATTCTATTAAAATTAATATTTAATTTATCAAATTAATCAAATCACTCGTAAATTTTACTTATAAAAATGTGTTAATATATTATACTATTATTTTTAAAATTTTAGAGGTGTTGTAAAATTTGAATTATTTAAAAAATAATATTTAAAAATCATAATTATTAAATAAATTTGAAAGTCAGCATAATAATAAATAAAAATGTTAATTTTCAAATTAATCTAAGACTTAACGTAATAGTCATTAAATATTATTATAAAAATTTTAATTATCAAAGTTCGAGATTCAATATTATAATCAATATTATTCAAAATTGTATAAAAAAACAAAAGAAATAGTTGATTGTTGTTGTAAGCATTGGCGGATGTATGAAGGGACAAGGGCGCCACGACTCCCCAACCATTTTTTTAAAATTTGTTTTTTCAATATATTTAAAAAATAATTTTTATAAATTATTATTTTATTTATATTAATTGATTTTTATGTTATTTTATTTTTTATATATTTTAAAAGAAATATTTATATATTATTACTTTATTTATATATTATTACTTATTTAATATTATTATCTTATTTATATTAATTTAATTTGAAAAATCTTTTTTAAAATTTCAAAATTATGTTTTTTTTTTCTAATATAATTAAAAAAAAAATATTTGGTTTCTCTCTTCCGTGCCTTCGTCTCTTTCTCCCATTTTATTTTCATCTCAATTTTCACCATCAATTTCTTATTATTTTCAAAATCAAATTGCACTACGACAAAATTGAAGAGTTAAGAAATATTTTGGACCGAACAATTTCTTCTTTTGAGTAAGTTCATCTTTTCCTTTTTATTTTTGAAGCAATATGTTTCTCTTGTATGTGACTTTTCTACGCTCTAGGCATATCTCTATCTGTTAGAGATCATAAAATCATGCTTTAATTGTTGATCAAACTCTTCTTTGTATAGATAAAGCTATTTTAGGCTTTGAAGTTGTGTAAGGGAAGAACAAGATTAGGAATCTACTATAAGACAAGGGAAGCTAATCATTTAGAAGTTATTAATTTTCTTAAAATATTGAGTCTTGCTTTTAAGATTTAATTATTCATAATTTTATCTTTTTGTAAATAGGTGAGTGGTGAAAATTTTATATTAGAAAAATTATGATAAAGAGTAAAAGAATTGATTCTTTTTTTAAGAGGAAGGTTTGTGATGAAGATGAAAAAAATGCATTTACGTCATCTAAATTTGAGAAACTTCATGAGAATCCAAATATTGAAGAAAATGAAAAACAACTCTCTAAGGTTCCTAAAGTTACATATAATGAATTTGAAAATACTTCAGAACGTGATCCTGGAGAGTGTCTTCAAATTTGGCAATACCCACCAAATTAAAATGATGAGGTACGAAGGACTTATCTAAAATGAGATCCATATCAAATGTGTCTAGAAAATTATCCATTGTTATATTGTTTAGATTCTATTGTCATGAGTGCTTATTTTGGATAAAAAAATAATGTAAAGATATTGATTTTTTTTAATTAAAAGAAATTAATTTTTTTTAATTAAAAAAATAATTTATATATAACAAATATAATTTGGCCCCCTAGAATTTTTGGTCAAGTTTTTCCGCCGCTGGTTGTAAGATATTATATATAATATAAATGATCTCTTTTAGAAAATAATGGCATAAAACAAAAATAAAATAAATTATTCTCATAAATAATAAAGGGTTAATACTTAGATAACATTTATTATTCCAACATCTATCTTAAAATTCTTCATTCCTGTATATTCGTGTTGAGTGCACATCTTATGCATTATTTATAACATCAAATATAGGCATTAATTACATTATTATGTCACCCATTAAAATCAACATTCAGCATTACAATAAGAGAAGATAAGGGAAAAAAAGGACTTTTATAAAAGCCTTTGGTGAATAACTCACTTAAAAAAACAAAAGTATATATATATATATATATATATATATATATATATATATATATATATATATATATATATATATATATATATATATATATATATAAAGAGTATCTAAATGTCATGAAAATATTAATTATATAATTTTTCGGAATATTTTAATTTGTTAAAGGGGTCAAATTAGAAATATTGACTTTTAGAAACAATAACTGATAGATCAAACATGGATAATGTCTACCCACAACCCGACTAACAATACAAAAATTCAGTCACCATCCACACCATTACTTGGTATCCGTGAATACTCGTAAATATATAAACAAAATATTTTATAAATTGTTAAAATAAAAAATGAAGTAAAATATAAATTACTTTTTTATTTTAATTAAATTTAATCTAATAAAATATAAATTAAAATTTAATTTTAATTAAATTTAACTTAATAAAAAAATATTTTATTTTTTTGTGAGTAATGGATACCCGTGAATACAAATAGTATGATACATGTACCCAACCTATTTATAAATGATATAAAAATACTCGCTACTCACAGATACTAACTATCTGCTGTGAATTTTATTTGTGGATACCTAATGACTAATTCTATCTTGAAGTATTGGGAACAAACTTAATTCACTGTAGAATTTATTGTTATTTTATGTCTTCATGATTTAACAAAAAGTAGACGTTATAAGAAAACAATTTGTATGAATGTTAACCCCTTCTCTTGTGAATAAGGGTTATAACTAGGTTTGGGATCAACTCACAACCTTTCTCTCGGTTGGCCTACTACCCACTATCAGATCGACCTATAATTTTGCAGATAACTTGTTTGCATCATTGATGTATACATATCTCAAGGATTGTCCTAAATTAATTGAAATTGGAATCCATATGAATATTTTTAAAATAGAAACATCTAAAGTGTTGTTTCTATTATCACACACTTAATCATCATACAAGCGTCACAAGACCCTTAAGTATATAAGAGTCAAACTTATTATTTTGTATTATTTAAAAAATAAAGTAAATTCACTTTTTTCTTGCAAACTAATTTTTTTTTTCACTTGTCCTTGCAAAAGACATTATAGACTTTGAAAATGGTTTAATATGTTTATTGACACCAATTCTATAAATGGTGATATGGTAATTAAGATTTGATCAGCTAAATCTTTCTTAATTCTAAAAAAAAAACATAAAGTTACTTAAGTGACAAATTTTTGTTATAAACTATTTTTTCAAGTTTTGACACGTCAATTACACAATTATGCAAAACAATTACAGGCATAAAAAACACATTATTAAATTTTGTTGTCATTAATACTACTAAGAAGAATAAAGTTGTGAACAAATCAAGTTTTCTATAATTGAGGAAAAAACTTAGTAAGTTATCTAATGATAAAATTTCCCATAATCCTGATTTTTGTTAGTTTTAATTTTAGTTCAGAGGTTCATGCACAAAAAGTCGTGGGCCCAAATTTATCGACATACATACTTCATAAAGCAAATAATGTTCAAATAAATTAAGTTGTTCATATAGCATATAATTACATCTCATTATTATTTGATATTTGATAAAAAAACATATATTCATTTATATTAAACTTTTTATATCATCATATTTTCTTTATTTATTTAAAAAATATTTAAATAAATATAAGCCCGAGTAAGAGTATACCATATACATATAACCCAGAAATGAGAAACGAACATTTTTTAATTAAATTGAAAGAAAAAAGATAGCAGTAAAAATTATGAAGGGCATCAGGTAGGTGGGAGTAGCATATAAAATGAATCTGATTTGGTAGGTCATTATTGGATAGATACTGCTTTCTCCATCGTCCATTCTTTTCTATCTTACCTTCTCTGCCTCTCACTCACACACACACTCTCTCTCTCTCACTCTCCCATGGCTTCCTCCGCTCCTTCTGCTTCTCTCATCTCATCAAACCCTAACATTCTCTTTTCTCCCAAATTCCCTTCTTCTTCTTCATTTTCTTCCATCTCCTTCCCCAATTCCTCCAATTCTCTTTTCAAACCTTTACGCACTTCTCTTAATCCATCGTCTCGCGCTCTCAAACCCTTCGTTGCCAAGGCTTCGGTACTTTTTTTCGCCTTCAACTTACTATCCTTTTACAAATTCTTACATTCCTCTGCAATAATTTGTCCATTTTTTGTCTTTCAATTGATTTTACTGTTACCTGTTTGTTTTCTTGTTGGCATTTATTTTTGTGCACTTTTCTCTCTTCCCGTCAATGTATGTTTTCATGTCCAACTCTCTAGTTTGGGGTCCTAGCTAGTTTCGATCACCTGCGATTTTTATACACATTTGTGAATGAACTGTGGAGTTGGTGATTGTGAAGGTTCTGTTTCTGCTTCTGCATTTCTGAACATATTAGTTCATAGATGTTACATGTTGTCCTGTGTACACAAATTCATTGCAACTTGTAATTAGTCGAACAATGTTTTAAAATAATATGGTAATTATACGCTCTTCCTCTTCAAGGTTGTGAGTTTTGTATTGGAATTTGGAGAATCTTTTTCTGCAATCCTTGACAGCTGTAACTTGCTTGATGAAGCTGAAAACTCATAATTTTTTTAGAGTGTAATATTTCTCTTGCCTGACTTTTGGATCAATTTATTTATACTTTTCTGTTTGCTTATTTTGAAAGAGTGAACTTCCATTAGTCGGGAACACAGCACCGGATTTTGAAGCAGAGGCTGTTTTTGATCAGGAGTTCATCAAGGTATTTGTTACATTTCTGATTGGTAAATTTTGTGATACAATTCTGATTGGTACATTTTGTGATTACAAGTTATGTTGAATGAAACGCTGTCTTGTCAGGTCAAACTATCTGAATATATTGGGAAAAAATATGTTATCCTCTTTTTCTACCCATTGGACTTCACATTCGTTTGTCCGACAGGTTAGTAGACTTCCGATTGAGATTGTTGTGGATCCTGTGTTTTCTCCTTTTTAACTGTAATATTACTTGTGTACAGAAATCACCGCCTTCAGTGACCGTCATGCAGAGTTTGAGGAACTAAATACAGAGATTTTGGGTGTTTCAGTTGACAGTGTGGTGAGTTTGTTTTGACCCCTTTTTTAACTATTTCGTCAGATGGTAGCTCTTGTAAATTGTTTTCCCGTACTTTTTTCCAAGGCATTGTCTGATCCATGTAACTGACGGTACCAATTGAGGAAAAAGACTTTGTTTGTTATACTTTTCTCGATTCTTGAAATGACTTGCTTCTTGGCTGTATACAAGATGCTGAGGAAATAAAACGTGTGCGATGACTTGGCCCACTTACCACATAGTTTAAGGTTTTAATGATTTATCTGTCAGGAAAAAGCTATGACCGGGAGAGTTCTTAGCATAGTTGGCAAAACTGTATGAATTCTGCATTTTTATTTTCTACGAAACTTGATGCAAAGAATTAGGACGTATATGAGAGAACTGTAAGAGGAAATTACTTCATAAATAATGGAAAGTCAAATCTTGGACAATGAGTCATTCGAACCTTGATAATTAAAATGTCTTTTTCTTGACCTACAGATGTAATGTTATTCTCAATATTTGTGAAGGATGTGTGACATTGTGGAATGGGACGCGATATTCCCACTTGTTCATGCGGCGTGCCCAAGAAAACAGACAGCTTTATATGTTGCGATCTATTACTATTCCTTCTCTAAATGCACAATCATCTTTTGGTAGCCTTATCCTTATGCACTTCTTAAGTTTGCTTCTTCTTGATTAGTGGTGCTTTTGTTATCATTGTAGTTTTCACACCTTGCATGGGTTCAAACTGATAGAAAGTCGGGTGGTCTTGGCGACTTGAAGTATCCTTTGATTTCTGATGTCACCAAATCCATCTCAAAATCTTATGGTGTTCTCATTCCCGATCAGGTATTTTAAATGATGGCTATTCATAATCCCCTGCTTTCACCAACCCCGATGTATTTTGTGCTTTAGTTTCAAATTCTCTGGAAAGAAATGTAGGATTTAGTGACATACCTTTAGGCGTTTTTGTGCCAAGGGTTGAAATGTTAGTTGTGAAACTATTGCTTTTCATTTAACCTTATTTATTAGCACTTTTCGGAACAATTTTGAATGTTTCCAATGATTTAGGGGATTGCATTGAGAGGATTGTTCATTATTGACAAGGAAGGGGTTATTCAGCATTCTACCATTAACAACCTGGCCATTGGTAGAAGTGTTGATGAGACAAAGAGAACACTCCAGGTAATTAATTATACGACAAATCAGGACAAGACCAGGATTGAGAATTTTTTAGTGTATCTTCAACTTTTTATCTGTTTCTTCCACACAGCTATCATTTATATAAATTCTTTGCATCCATTTATGTGCATTGGTCTTGCAGGCCTTGCAGTATGTGCAGCAGAACCCAGATGAAGTTTGCCCAGCTGGGTGGAAGCCTGGTGAGAAGTCCATGAAACCAGACCCTAAACTTAGCAAAGAGTACTTCTCTGCTATTTAGGGAGGATAATAGTTAAAGAGTATCAATTGCTCATCTGTATCAGTCAATGGTAATCTGTATTATGCAACGCAAGTTTATAAAGTTTTGATGTCTGTTTCATGATTATATAAATGCATACTGTTGTGCAATGATTTTGGAATGAATAATGTATCAATTTTTACCTTTACGGTTTATGATGTATGGAACAAAAGATGATCATGGTTTTGTAGTCTTTATTATAGCATTTCCCCATTCAAAAGTATGATTCTTCCATTCGAAGTGTTGACTTTATTTGGCATGAGTCTTCCATTTGAACGGTTCAGTTTATTATGGTTTTGAAATCAGAAGTCGTATCTGTTCATTTTTCTGAAGGTGACTATATCATAATTTTCTTTTAAGTGGAACAAGTCTTACTTCTATTTCATAAAATTGCAATAAAATGCTGGTTATCATATTTCGCATTATAATCACATATGTTCTATAGTAAATGTTATCTTATTCTAATAATTTCAGAATAAGAATAGTTGGAGATAAAAGCACAGTGAAATTCAATTATTCAACAGTGTGATATATTTCTTTTAAAAATAATTTTATTTTGAAATTTACCAATTTTGAGTTGGTTATCTCGTTACTTTTTACTGGTCTATTAATTTTAACACTTTTTTCTTATATTTTAATACTTATATATTTTTTATCGGTAAGGAATTTTTTTTTTGAAATTGTGTCCTTGGACGTTTGTCTAAACTTTCTATTTATTTTTGTAAAAGAAAAAATGGATTAAATATATTTTTGATTTTTTAATCTTGTAAAAATTGAAATTAGAATTAGGTTTTTTTGAAAGATTGAATTAATTTAATTTTTTATATTTAAAAATGTGTAAATTTAATTATTTTAGTCAAATTTTATAAAATTTATTTAATATTTTAAATGTATATTTTTATTAACATTGAGAAGAAAATTTATTAAATGGTGTAAACAATAATTATGCAAACTTGAAATAGAGATTTATTTAAATAAAAAGCAAATAATTATTATTAATATACGTAATGTGATGTGAATAGTGTCGTGCAAAAAAAAAAATAAAATCAAACTCGATCAAAACAGAAATTAAAATAAAATTTAAACAAGGTTGATCATAGAAACTAACAACATATTTAATACTATTATTTAGTAATTAATGACATGTTAACTATTTTATATTGAAAATACGTGAACAAACCAAATTTTAATAACTTGTGAAATTTGAAATTTGTAAGATATAAAATTTTTTATTTGAATTTAATATAAATTTACTTAAATATATTTCAAAGGATGATGTTTTTTGACACTAAAAATAAGAAAACTTATTTATAAGAGTAGGTTATTGGATAGGTACTGCTTTCTCCGTCGTTCGTTCTGTTCTATCTTACTTCCTCTGCCTCACACACAACTCACTCTCCCATGGCTTCTTTGGCTCCCTCTGCTTCTCTCATCTCCTCCAACCCTAACATTCTCTTCTCTCCCAAATTCCCTTCTTCCTCCTTTTCCTCTCTCTCCTTCCCCAATTCCTCCCATTCACTTTTCAAACCTTTACGCACTTCTCTTAATCCTTCATCTCCCGCTCGCAAAACCTTCGTTGCCAGGGCTTCGGTACTTCTTTTCTCCTTCTTCTTACTCTCCTCCCCTCTCAAAACTTTTACATTGCTCTTTGTTCATTTGTTATGTTTCTGTTGATTTTACTGCTACCTGTTCGTTTGCCTGTTTGGCCGTTGGCCTCTATCTTTGTACATTTTTCTCTCTTCCCGTCAATGTATGTTTTCATGTCCAACTCTCTAGTTTGAGGTCCTCGCTAGTTTGGCTCACCTGCTAATTTTATACACCTTTGTGACTGAACTGTGGACACACGTACTACGTCAGTGATTTTGAAGGTTCTGTTTCTGTTTCTGTTTGCTGCATTTCTGAGCATATTAGTTCATAGATATGTTACATGTTGTCCATTGTAGCACAAATTCATTGTAATTTCTAATTATTTGAACAGTGTTTTAAATAATATGGTAATTCTAGACTCTTCCTCCTTCAAGGTTGTGAGTTTTTTTATTGGAATTTCTTTTCGTTTTTGGGAGAATCTTTTTCTGCAACCTCTGAAACAATTTATTTATTCTCTTTTTATCCTTCAAGCCGAAAACTCCAATATTTTAGTGTAATATTTCTCTGTCCGGACCTCTGAAACAATTTATTTATTTATTTTTGCTTATTTTGAAAGAGTGAACTTCCATTGGTTGGGAACATAGCTCCGGACTTTGAAGCAGAGGCTGTTTTTGATCAGGAGTTCATCAAGGTATTTATGATACAATGCTGATTGGTAAATTTTGTGATTACAAATTATGTTGAATGAAACACTGTCTTGTCAGGTCAAACTATCTGATTATATTGGAAAAAAATATGTTATCCTCTTTTTCTACCCATTGGATTTCACATTCGTTTGTCCGACAGGTTAGTAGACTTTCGATTGAGATTGTTGTGGGTCCCGAGTCCTGAGTTTTCTCCATTTTAACTGTAATATTACTTGTGTACAGAAATCACTGCTTTCAGTGATCGGCATGCAGAGTTTGAGGAACTAAATACAGAGATTTTGGGTGTTTCAGTTGACAGTGTGGTGAGTTTGTTTTGATCCCATTTTTAACTGTTTCGTCAGATTCTAGCTCTTGTATAAATTTTCCCTGTACGTTTTTCTATGGCATTTTAAGATCCATGTAAGTGACGGTACAAGTTGGGGAAAAAGGCTTTGTTTGTTCGTTATACTTTTCTCTATTCTTGAAATGACATGCTTCCTGGATGTGTACAAGCTACTGAGAAAATGAAAGGTGTGCAATGACTTGGCCCACTTACCATATCCGACAGGAAGAAGCTATGACTGGGAGTTCTTAGCATAATCTGCAAAACTATGTGATTTCCGCATTTTTTTTTCTCTTAAACATAATGCAGTGAATTTGGACGGAGAGTATTGTCAGAGGAAATTACTTCATAAATACTGGAATGTAAAATATTGAACAACGAGTTCATCCTGATAATTGGAATGTCTTTCTCTTGACCTACAGATGTACTGTTATTCTCAATATTTGTGAATGATGTGTGACACAGTGGAGTGGGACGCAATATTCCCACTTGTTCATGCGGCATGCCCAAAAAACCAGACAGCTTTATATGTTGTGATCTATTACTATTCCTTTTTCTAAAAGCACAGTTATCTTTTTGTAGCCTTATCTGTAGGCACTTCTTAAATTTGCTTCTTCTTGATTAGTGGTGCTGTTGTTATCATTGTAGTTTTCACACCTTGCATGGGTTCAAACTGATAGAAAGTCGGGTGGTCTTGGCGACTTGAAGTATCCTTTGATTTCTGATATCACCAAATCCATCTCGAAATCTTTTGGTGTTCTCATTCCCGATCAGGTATTTTTAAATGACGGCTATTCATCTTACCCGAATGTGTGTGCTTTATTTCAATTTCCCTGGAAAGATTTGTAGGATGCTGTCTAGGTATGTTGAAATGGTGTTCTCATTACCTTTAGCTTTTTGTGTCAAGTGTTGAAATGTTGGCTGTGAAACTATTGCTTTTTTCATTAAACCTTTTTAGCACTTTTCCGAACAATTCTAAATGTTTTCAATGATTCAGGGGATTGCATTGAGAGGATTGTTCATTATTGACAAGGAAGGTGTTATTCAGCATTCTACCATTAACAACCTGGCCATCGGTAGAAGTGTTGATGAGACAAAGAGAACACTCCAGGTAATTAATTATACCACAAATTAGGACAACACCAGGATTGACCATTTTTTAGTATATCTCCAAAATTTTTGTTTGTTTCTTCCACTTATTTGTCATTGAAATAAATTATTTGCATCCATTATGTGCATTGGTCTTGCAGGCCTTGCAATATGTGCAGGAAAACCCGGATGAAGTTTGCCCAGCTGGGTGGAAGCCTGGTGAGAAGTCCATGAAACCAGACCCTAAACTTAGCAAAGAGTTCTTCTCTGCTATTTAGGGAGGATTATAGTTAACAGTAGCAATTGCTCATCTGTATCAATTAATGGTGTAAAAGGAATTTTTTGTTTTGCAACGCAAGTTTATGAAGTTTTGATTGACAGTATCTACTTCATGCTTATCTAAATGATTGTGCGTGCTGTTCAATGATTTTAAGAAATTACGTATCAGTTTTTATCATTACGGCGGTTTTTGATGCATTTACAATCTATATATAGACCGCTTTTATTTATGATGGAGAGAACGGTTATGGTTATGTAGTGAAGTAAGGAGGTATGTGTAATAATTAACTGGATTTATATGAACACTTGTAACGCCAATAAAATTATAATAAACTACGGATCTTTTTAACACTTACGTGTTGTTGATTTTTGGTTATAATACCAGTGATCAATTTTACTAAAACCATAATTCAATTCGAAACGATTATAATTATTTGAGTAATGACACTGGTCTTAGATAAAATGAGTCTTTTAGTAGGTAACTTTGGATGTAATGTCTGTATGTCTTTGCCAACTTGCTCCTTTCCAAAGTACTCGAAATTAACATTCGGTTGTACGGACTGCAGGGATGAAATTTAGCAATGGCCAGAAAAACACAGGCCAAGGGAGTGAATTATAAGTGTATTAAAGCCGTAGTTAATTTCCAGATGAGAAAGTAAATAATACTTTACATCGTCAATTTAATAAATAAATAATGCACATTTTCATTGACGTTTTATCTGCTAGATATCAACAATACTGTTAGCAAATGTTTATTCAAACTGCTGTACATGCTTCAGTTGTGAAGGCAAAATCATTACTGCCATTGGCCATTACAAACTCGGCCCATTGGTTGGACTTGTGAGAACTTTTGAGGAAACAAATGTGTGTTTTTTTTCTGTCAAAAAAATATGAAAAGTGTTTTTAGAATACAGTAATACTTTTGTAATTTCGAAAAAATAAAATTAATTTTAAATATATTTCTTAATTAAGGAATATTTTTTCTTAAGAAAAGAAAGGGTCCAGGCCATGTCAAAAGATCTCTTTATTTTAAGCATATAATATATTACCTTACAGAAAACATGTTTGGATTAAGTTGTCCATAATTTTTATTTCAAGAAACTTATATTTTGAGTTCTATCCATCCATAACCGATGATATACACTCACTTCACTGTGTTGCATTATCCTGAAGTTAGAAATTCTAGCAATTGAATTTGAGTTAGAAATTCAGGAAAAGAAGAACCAGAGAAAGGAGTATGTCCTTATTACAGAAGGGCCTGTGTTGTGTCTTTCACATCCGTAACCACAATGTAAGTTCTCTCAACCTCTCATCAGCGGTGGTATGCACCGCCACCAATTTCCATGCCCCAAATCCCCCATCCAAAACAAACCTTCAATCAATGACACGTGGCAAAGCAAGGAGGATCTTGAAACCTCTACCGGCGGCTCTTCCCGTTCCACCGCCGCTTGACCTCACCGAAGACAACGTGAGACAGGCTTTGGAGGACGCTCGACAGGAGCTGGGTCAAATCTTTGACACCTCTGTTGGTATGACAGGTAAGGTAAGCGTTATGTTGATTGGTACTAGGTAGTTTCTGGTGTGATGATAACTGTAATGGAGCAACACAACATAATCCAATTTTCAGGAGTGGTTGAACTAGCTGACTTGGATGGACCTTTTGTGAAGCTTAGCCTTAGGGGTCGCTTTTGGCACAAGCGTTCCACGGTCGTTGCCAGAATCGCCAATTATCTCAAACAGAGGATTCCTGTGAGTCTCTTATGTTTCTTTTCTAAAACGCCAAAATAACTACTCAAGTAAACTGTTATAGTGCAAAGCTAAATAGTTACATAACTTGTGCCCTTTTAACGCATTGGTTTCAGGAGATTTTGGAGGTTGATATAGAAGACGAGAAACAATTGGATGATAGTCCTGAGAATTTTTAAGGTACTGTGCACAGTTCGCGCCCTTTAGATTTTGCTCTATTCTTTCTTTTGATTCAGTTGTTCTTCACTCGACAAAGAAAATTTGTTTGGTGCCAATGAGAAACCATTGGGAAAATGTTGCTCTGGGAATATCTGTATAATTGTGCTATCTTTGTTAGATGTTATTGTTACATGCACATCAAAGCTTCCTGCACAATCCTCATTGTAATCCCCTTTCTCTCCTTTCCTTTTTGTTTCAAAATCAAATGGTGCACATTCTGTATGGCAGATTATGTGCTCAAAATTATACAAGCAACATTTGGTTTTGGGAATCTGCCTTGTTGTTGTCATTGGTCAGGTTCACCAGACCACATTATCTCTTATCATGTTGAAATCATTGAGCCAGTAGTCACCAATCAATATAAAACATTTGGAGCAAATTTTAGTAGAATTGTCCATATCTTCATCATTGGCTAAATTTCCATTTTGTTTCGATCGAGGTATCAGTTATGAACAATAAGATGGTGTGGTAGATGAATCAAAGAGAATTTGATTTCTGACTAAACTCAATGATGCCATGATATTTATTGATCTATATAGACAAGATTATTGCTTTTGTTGTTGGTGGCTAAATTGAGGTAAGGGCGTAGAAGTTCTGGATTTTATTTGCTTAATAACAGTAACTTGTAGAACTGTAATGTTGGTTTACAAAACTGCAATGCCTATTGATTTGTTTGATCTTATTGTTTTCGACTGCATTTAGCTGTCATTACCATCTGTGGCTAAAATTTTCTGTACTATGTTGCACAGGCTCGTTCATTGACTGATTAAGGTACTTCTAGGTGTCACTATGTTCGCAGAACTACAAGGCTTTTGTTTTGGTGGCCTATAATTGTTCGATTAACTTAGTTTTGGTTTCTTGGGATATGCCAATGCCTTTCCCTCTATGTTTGACTAAATTAGACATGGTAAGAACTTCACTATGTCCAAATTTGCACGGTCTAAGTAAAATTTCTTTTGTTTCTTTCTCTACTTATGACCTTTTATGATATGAATCCATAGTAGTCGTTCCAGAAACTCATGTCATGTTATTTACTTACCTACTTTACTATGTTTCGGATGGGCTATGCAGTTGAGAATCGAATAAAACTACAATGATCTCTAGCAGCTAAACTAGGTCTTGACCTGCCACCAGTTATGAATACTCTAGTTTCTGGTTGAATGATGACTTTCTTTTTTTGGTTTTAATTCTCGTTGTAGTCTGAGTGGAGCTTGTGAATCCATTTAGCCAGGTTCTTAGAGTTACTTTTTGTTGCGAACTATTTTATCTTATGAATTATTGAACTTTGAAAACATTGTTTAGAGAAAAAGGGAATTAATTTCTCAGTTATCCAGTGAAAAGTTTAGTAGATTAAACTTAAACTAATTTCATTCTTTACCTAACACGTGGCTGAGTAACTAACTAACTAATTGTTAGTACTATCAGTTGTAATACCCCCAAGGTCGAAAATAAAGACCAAGGATGGTTTGAAAAGTAAGGTCTGAAAATGAGAAGAGTCTTAGAAGTGGGTTTAAAATCTAATTCAATTCCACAGAACAGGTTTGTAAGCTAAGATTTACATCTCATTTATATACTATAAAATTGTCTTATTTTTAATTAATACGAAACTTTCAACAAACGGTTAATGACTTAGATAACAAATCAATATTCTGATGGGCAGATTTGCCATTAACTGATTGGACTAATTCTCTTATAAAGTGAATGTCATTGTGGATGTGTTTGAAGTCAAATGAGTAGTTGATTGGTTGTAATATTAAATAATGTTAGATGAAATCTCAAAGTGAGAGACTTGGAGCCACTCAACTTCACTAGCAACAAGGAAATGCTTTACACTCGGTGTCTATTGATGATCTTGAAACAGTAGAGCTTCACCGAAGATCACACAAAAACTAGTACTACATTGCCTAGTGTCAGTAAAACTCTGCTGGAATATACCCTAAAAGCTACCATTAAAGCCTTTGCCATGAGCTATCTTTATATATTACAGTAAATGATGCATTATTGCTTGTATATGGCGAGTCCTGCTAGGTGAAGCAATGTATTAGCTTAATTTGTGTACGTTTTAAGAATATCTGGTCAAGAGACAGTGAAGTAAGTACACTCTTTGAGCAATTAGCCTTCTATGCAGAAAATACTCATGCAATATCTTGTCGTTTATGGCTAACAACTTCAAACGAAGATCCATAGGTTGTTGGTGTTTTTGGGCCAAGGAACCAGCATCTTTCAATAAGGACCAAACATACTTTCTTTGATGTAGTAACTCCTTTTTGAGGATCTTGTCATTTCTGAGGCCAAGAAATATTTGAGAGCACCCAGGACTTGGAGTTTGAACAATTTATGTATATATTCTTGAATCTGAGATACAACTATGAGATTTGGTTAAAGTACTATTATGTCATCTAAACTAAACTAACATGATATAACAAGAGAAGTGCCAAGCCTTTTGTTGAATAAAGAGTAGTCATTCTTAGGTTGAATGAAGGTAGGAGCAACCAAGGTAGTTGAGATGAAGCTCGGACACACTTCTTTATGGCGCGTTCCTATGTTCGATGCATTTGACACATGTTTAATACCATTCTGACACAACGTTGAAGACAGATGCATCATTTTTATTTTTTATTTTTAATTAAAAACTTCAGATTTATCATGTAAATTTATATTATAATTATATAATACATAGCGAATCCTATATAATGAGAATATTTATATTATATTATATATTATATAATATATTATTAAAAATGTTTTTTTTATTTGTCAATAGTTTGTTATGATTATTTTTCAAATGTTAACTATCATAAGAAAATTTTCAGACAATATTAACCAAGTTTGTTTTCTTGGTAATGTGGATCAAGAAATTCTTCAACCGAAATTGATTCGAAAGTTAGCAAAATAAACTACTACAACATCAAGTTGTAAAATAAATCCAGATCAATATGAACTTATAAATAATTGTGGTTAACATAAAGGAAAAACTGTCAATATCAATTAAAAAAAAACATTAACAAATTTTGATCGAAAAATTAATATCAACGAATATTGACTGAAAAAGATAATCAATGTTAATATATTTTTTTTAATTATTAACAATTGTTTCATGTTTAAATATATTTTTTTAGTTTAATAATAATTAAATTGTTTCATCTAAATAAAAAAAATAAATTCAATAAACTTGAATTGTTTTTATCGAAATAAAGTATTTAAAAGAATAAAAATTTAAAATTATTAAATTAAATCAAATTCAATATATTTTAATATTTAAAAATTGTGAAATTGTTTATCCAACCACAAGTTTAAGGAATTACTATTTACAGTTTTTTTTTCTCTTTTATCAAACCATGGGGTACTTCATCATCACTGAATGGTTTAGAATTTCCATCACTTTAAAATTTTGAGGAATACCTCTTCATCCACTTATTTCCCCTCTTAGCTTGTCTCGTTAGGTGATTTGGAAGATATGTTACTTTAAATCATTATACCGATACTTTAATTTGGATTAATATTCGTGTTCGATAATTTATGATATTTTATTGATACTTATTAATGAAATATGTAATCTACAAATATTATTTTTATGATAAAAATAATTTATAATTTTTTTATGTTTACAACTTTAATATATATGATTTTATTTTAGATTCACATAATAACAATCATATATTTATATATTTTTAAAATAATTATCACATTTAATCGTATATTTATCATGTTTTTGAAATAATTATCACATTTATTATTTTTAAAATAAATATATGGATGTGTCTTATACATTATTGTATCCGTTGTTATTTGTATTATATCAGTGCGTTCATTATTTATTTATTTATTTGTCACCGGTAGCCTTTTTAAAATTTTGGATTATACTTAGTGTGTGTTTGATAGATTTTTTGTCTAAGAAAAATAGAAGAATAAAACAAAATAAGGTTTTTCTTAAATTAAAATTAGTTTGTATATAAATTAAAAACTAAATTTTGGAAAAGTTAATATAAAATAAAATTTATTTACTCTGTGTATAAATTAGTTTTAACTTATTTTATTTCTCCCGACATGCTTTTAGTGGATTGTTTATTTGTTTCGACTTTATGTTTTGGATGTTCAGTTTTTGTTTTTATGTATTTATTTATTTATTTTTTTTACAGAAGTAGTGTAATTTTTTATCAAAACATTTTACAGAGTCCAACCTTCTCACCCAACATATTTTGGGTCATTTCCTCTTCATTTTGTAATGAATTTTGCTGAATATAATTGGAGGTGACCCAGAGGAAACAATTTTATTTTACCACATTATTATTGTTGCCAGTGTGTGTTTGCATTTTACTAGAATAAAATGATGCAGTTTTCCTTTTTTCTTTTTTTAAAAAAAACCTTTAATAAAATAATTATTTATTCTAATCGCTAATGAAAACTTTAAGTTAGGAAATTTTAAGTAAGAGTAAGTAGAAAAACATTTTTCTTAATTTCTTTTACTTAACTTGATGTATGTGAATTATTTTCATATAAATATTTTTTTATTATTACCTAGATTCATTATATTTATTAATAGTATATTCTTTCAATATTAGTAGAATTAATTTAAATATTTAGATAATAATTCACTCATTAAATTAAGGGTGGCAAAAAATTCAATTTTTATGATCCAATCCATTTTTTCTATGATCCAATCCATTTAATATCCATTCTATTAAAAATCCAATCCATTTAAAATCCATTTTATTGGATCTGGATATCAATCTAATCTACATTTTATATATTTTATGGATTGGATATCCATTCTCAAAATCTAGATTTTCAAAATGGATAATCCAAAATATCCAATCAAAATTTTCACTTTATATTTTTTGTTAGGTTAGGCTAAAGGTTGCGACGGACTAGCCCAAATTTAGTCGTATTTGATTGAGTTGGCGTAACCCTGTACAAAATTTGACTGAATTAGGCCAAATTTTGTCAAGTTGGTCATGATCGAGATTTGACCCAGTTGGTCTTTGGACAAAATTTGGAAGTATTCGACCAAATCAGTCAAATTATTTGGTGTCAGCCCTATGGACACAAATTTGGATCCACATCCATTATTTCAATCCAAAATGGATGTGGATTAGATTTTCGATAGGGTTGACACCATAAAATTTGACTGATTTTTTGTCGAGGCCAACGAGGCCAAATTTCAGTATGGGATGAACTTGGATGACTTTCGAACGAATTTCGGTCGGGGACGACGTGACCAAATTTAGGCTAAGGTCGACTCGACAAAATTTTGGCCAAAGTCGACTTGGCCAAATATGGCCACATTTGGGTCAGGTCCTGATCAGTCAAATTTCGGTCAGGGTTGACTCCACTAAATTCGTCGGTCGGGACCGACTTGACTATATATGGCCAATTTTCGATCACAACCGACTAAGTTGAATATAGTCAAATTTCGTTCGGGACTTAGTCGATCGAATACAGCTAAATATGGGCAAGTGTCGACTTAACCAAATTTTGATCATGACCAACTCGATTGAATTTGACCAAATTTAGGTTATGACCGACTCGCCTAAATATGACCAAATTTCGGTTGCGGTCGACTCTGCCGAATACGACCAAATTCAAGCCAGGACCAATTCGCTCGGTCAAATTTTGGTCAAGGCCAACACGATCGAACTTTGACCGGAGCATACTTGATTGAATTCGACCAAATTTCGGTTGTGGCCGACTTAGTTGGATACAACCAAATTTCGATCATGACCGACCCATTTGAATACGACCAAATTTCACCCTAGGCCGTCTCAGCCAAATACGACCAAATTTGGGTCAGGACCGACTCGGCCAAATCTCAATCGGGGCCAACTCGATTGAATTCGACCAAATTTTGACTGGAGCCAACTAGGCTGAATACAACCAAATTTTGGTCGCAATTGTCTCGGCCGAATACGGTCAAATTTTGTTTAGGTCGACTCAGGCCAATGCGGTCAAATTTGGGTCGGGGTGAACTCAACCGAATACTTCTAAATTTTGTTCAGGATCAGCTGGGCCAAATTTCGATCGAGGCCGACTTGACAGAATTCGGCCAAATTTTGTATAGAGTCACGCCAACTCATTCAAATACGACTAAATTTGGACTAATCGGTCTCAACTTTTAGCCTAACTAACCAAATCATAAACTGAAAATTTGAATTGGATATTCAAATGAAAGAATATTGTAAGAAAGGGCTAAAAGAATTATGTCCTAAAGACATGAAAAAATTATGTTAAGAAATAAAATATTTATTAGTGTGAGAGAATAGTATTCACCTTTTTGAATTATTCAACATTTGCATATGTTAGGATTATACTATAACTGTTACTTAGAGATTGTGCTGTATTTTTATAAATGATGAAATTATTTGTGTATAGGATAAATAGTCTAATTCAAAAATAACACAAAGAAGTTATAGAAAATGTATCTTCTTTATTATATTATTTTATGATAATAAAATATAATAAAATTACTATTAATATTATTTATAAAATTAAAATAATTTTTATAACTTTGTAAATAGTTTTTATTTATTTTGTAGGTACTTTTATAATTAAAATATTATTAAATTGAAAAAAATAGTCAAATTTAAAAAATATTAAATTTAAAGAATAAAACAATTATCTTGATTTTTAATATATAAGTATATATAATAATATAATATTATATAATGATATGATATAATAATAATAAATAATAATAATATATTATTATTATTATTATTATTATTTATTTGAAGGAAAAGTAGAATTAACATGCAATTGAATCTTCTAAACAATTTGGATATTTTGCTTGGATATAGGTCTTTCTTGTGTATTTAGTATAATAACTAAACCTCTCTTTGTGAAAAATTGCATCTAAGGGTTATCTCCAATGGACACCTTAAATATAAGTAATAAATATAAGATGTTTCTAAAATGTTAAGTTGTATTATTGTGGCATCGTTATTCTTTAGGATATTTCTAATGCAACAACCATATAATAATAACATTTTATTTTCTTTATTATATGAATTTTACTATATATTCTTCATCATTTTTAATATAATTTTATAATTTTTCATTTAAATATAAGAGTTCGATAAGACTAGTGTTTTAATAATTTATATATATATATATATATATATATATATATATATATATATATATTTATATATATA
>Ga0209589_1003369_pt1 | contig 27926 bp, 19 predicted proteins | sample CowpeawhiteBW_FD_187525 | JGI IMG/M metagenome (GOLD analysis project Ga0209589, IMG submission 187525) | Root nodule microbial communities of legume samples collected from California USA - Cow pea white BW (SPAdes) (version 2) | ecosystem: Host-associated > Plants > Roots > Nodule | place: USA...
GGGGCCCAGGCCCACTCATGGCCCAAGCTGGGGCCCAAGTCAAAACCCAGCCCATGCAATGGTCAAACGTCATTAATGTTCTATAAATACACGTGGACCCCATCATTTAAAGGTACGCATTCATTAATCACTGATTTGACTCTTTGAGAGCTTTGACTTACTTGAGCTTCGGAGATTCTTCTGCAGGTAACCCCTCCTGGGTTCAAGCAGACATGTATCGAACGGGAAGAGGCCAACTGAGGAGATAGCGGACTACATGGTAAGGTGACGCTTGTGCCTGACTTCTTATTTGTTCTCTGCAGGAACATATTCTTCACACATATTGGCTATTTTTCCGAGTACAAGATCAACTATGTATTCTTAACACATTACTGGCTATATATTTTTTCGAGCATAATATCAATTGTATATTTTGACACATTATTGGCTATTGAGGACAAGATCGACACTAGATACCTAATTAATAAGGGATTTTTATGAATCAATATTATTTTGTAGTGTTTTGTCCTGAAATGCCTTTTCATCTACTACTAGTGACACATGGCTATTTTTCATTAGGAAGTTTCAAACTTGCAGAAGACGAAAGGCTTAAAGTATACATGATGGATATTTAATTATTATTTTATTTTGCAATTATGCATGAACATGTGATGTGTCCTTGTATTTGTTTATGTGCATAAAATAACATGAAACATGTAATGGCTTGTTGGTTATGCATATGCTTGGTAATTATGTAGTTGAGGGTTTAAACATTGTTTAGCGTGAGATAGTTTTTTTTTCACGTTTTTTATTTTTTTCTAAGATGTGGAGAACCTAGAAACCCCAGCTGTAAGACCCAAAAAATTTAAATAATTAAATTAAATAATTATTTAATAAATGCGGGTAGTAAGAATCTTTATGGCATTTAATGCCAGACTTTACAATGTAGAATAATACTAGCTCACATGGTTGAGAGTACTATGTTATTATGTGGGGATTTGGGTTTGAGTCATGTGTATGTCATTTGTGTGTTATTTTAATTGTTTATTATTTTGATAATATGCTTGATCATGACGAGTGATAATATAGTCATACTTGACTTACGCTAAATAGATTCATGTTTTCTAAATTATTTTTAGCATGAATGAGAGGGATCAGAAAAACCTTAGCTGTCTTGAGCAGTAGATGAAGGGGCTAGGAAACCACATGGTAATGGCAATTGAATGATCATTAAACCTAGCCTTAATGTAATTTAATTTTGTTAATTAAGGGAATTAAAATAAGGGCTGGAAAGTGAAAATAGGAGTGGAATTAAGGTAAGAAAGTACCCTTTTGATAGACACTAGTAAATTGCACTGAAAAATAGAGCTAAGAGGGAAATTGGAAGCCTATTGACGTGGGAAAAGTAGAAGGAGTCAAGAAGTGGGACTTTTGCTATCACCAAGGATAATAAGTTTTGCAATTGGAAGCAAGGAATCTAGGTTAAGGGAGTTGTTCATTGCGTTTTGAGTTTAATTACTTGAAGTGTGAATGGTATGAGAAGTATGTTTGCATGTTGTGCGTATTTTACCTGGACTTTGATAAGTTTTTGGAGAATAGAATTTGGGGGTTTAGGCTTAGGATCTAATTGTGTCTGAAAGGGCAATAGAATTTTGTGTGTTGGAAGCTTAATGAATTAACTTTGAACTTAAGCACGTGACTGAAGCGTCTTGAGTTGAAAATTGACAGAAATTAGAAGTTTGAGATTTTTAGGGTTCACTTGTACAAGGGGAATTCTGGGGTTTTCCCAGAACTGCATGAACCACTTGGTCGCACCATTTTTGCCGCCAAGCGCCAAAGCGATAGATATTGCACAATGTTTTTTGATAAGTAGTGCAGGTTTGGGAACTTCTGTTGGATCAATTTTGGGTAGGAAAAATAGAGTTGTGAGACATTGGGTGGGGTGTTAAAATGGTAAGTAATGCATGATGTAAAGCCATGTAGGGATTTAACTCTAAATCTGGTTTTGGAGGAATTGGAGTACAAAGACAATAGAGTGGAGGCGTAATTAAATTAGAGTCTTGCTTGTTGAGGTTGCATAATATAATTTAGGTCTTGGAGATTCTATGTTGAATTTTTTTAAGTTGAATATAAGGTGTAATTATCGCGTCAATGGAAACTGTTATGTTGCTTGGGATTAGGTGGAAATTGAAGAAAATGGGTGGAACCGTGATATAATATATGTAGTGTCCCAACCTAAATCGCAACGGGACGACGAACTTAAAAATAAATTAATTTGAAAAAAATATTTCAAGTCGCCACCATAGTTTATTTTAGAAAACTATGGAAAACCATAAAAATAAAATAAAGTCTGCGAAAACCAAATTTAGGATCCAGGATTCGGTTACGCATAGGGAAGGTATTAGCACTCTATAGTGCTCGTCCAAAGGCGGTACCTTTAATTAAATTTGCAAAAGAGATGTGTTTATTTTAAATATTTATTTTTCCCATAAATAAGAAAATACATTGAACAAATATATTTTTTTTTAGTGAAAAGAAACCAACAAGGATTAACCTTGGTCTTACGTATTCTCATTAAAATGAGAAATCAGGGCTACATAGTTCTTCATAAAACTATTTAAAAAATTATTTGAAAAACCTTTTAATTTTTTGGAAGTGAACTTGACAAGGACTTGCCCTACTCCTACGTATCTCCATTCACAATGGAGAATCAAGGATCATGTAGTTCTTGATAAAAAAAATTAAATTAAATTATTTAATTTTTAAAGTGGTCTTTTAACCTTTTTGAAAGAGTGTAGTGTGACGCGAGCGGTCAATTAGACACCAAAACATTTCTTTGATTTTTTATTTTTTGAAAAGGAGTGACGTGCGACGCGAGCGGTCGATTAGACACCAAAAATATTTTTATAATTTTGTATTTTAAAAAAGAAGTGTCGTGCGACATGAACAATCGATTAAACACCAAAACTATTTTTATAATTTTTATATATTGAAAAGAAATGTCGTACAACGCGAACAGTCGATTAGACACTAAAATAAAAAATACAGAAAATAATTTAAACTTTTTATTTATTCTTATTTTTATCGTTTTTGGAAATTATTTTAGTTTTTATTTCAATTTAAAAATATTTTGAGAAAATTATATGATTGAAATGTTAGATTTAATTAAAAAATGGTAAAATTGGAAAAAGAAAATGAGAGTGCATAAGTGAGTATGTGAGTGCAATGAGAAAAATTATACACATGGGAATGGGGTGCATATAGAGAAACACGTGGTGCACAAGGTAAACGCATCCTAGCCTAAAATAAGGAAATTAAAAGAATGGGGTGTGTGTTTAGTGAAAATGAAGGTACATAAGGTAAAATAAAACTAAATGCACGGGGTGTGGAGTTATTACTTTGGGGAGTGCATGAAGTAAAGCAAACAAAACAAAACAAAAGGCCCAATTATGAAGCCGTAGAGGTATGGAAATTAAATTATCGAGGTGCACGAAGTGATATTGTCCAGTAGAAAAGCCCTATCCCAATTATCTCCATCTTCTTCAAAACACAACATTCCAAAGCCTCCAAACTTAGTTTCAACGTTCACAGCACACCACCACACACGAAAACACTAATGTTGCCCATTTCGTACAGGGCCGTCGGCGACACTACTCATGACGACACCGACAACCATCTATGCCACCACACCATCATGTGCGTCCACCAATCTTGTTCAAAATGCAACCATGCTCGCGGCAAAGCCACCAACGGTAAAGGCGACCACTCTCGGAGGTTTGTCAACGTCGGTATCGGTACTGCTCACCACTACACCACTTATAACCGTGCGAAACACCACCACACCGTCTCCTCTACTCGCGTGTTCTTCGGGCCACCAAGACCACTACCGCGCTGCCATTCCGTCAAAGAGATTGCCGCCATTCCATCAAAGAGATCGCCGCCAACTACTAATGTCTCTTACATCGCCATCTTCCCTATCTGTTTCTCGCCCACAGCAACCGTCTACATGCCTAAACTAGTCCCTTCCTCTATAATTTCTATTCTCTTCTTCCTCTATTTTTAACTTAATGGAGAATGTTTTGTCCTGTAAGAATGAATCCGTGATCTGAATGAATTCTAATGTGAATTAAAAGATGGCTTGAGCAGCAGTTGGAAGAAGTTGAAACGAATAATTGGAGGAAGTTTAGACCAATGAGGAACCGTTCTTTCAAAAACTGTTTCTGTATTTTTTTTTTAATTTCTAATTTTTAAATTTTAAATTTAATTAATAAAAAAACGAAAAGTGATTAATAATAAAATAATTTTTAAAATTTTTAAATTTTGAATTTTGAATTTTGAATTTATGATTTTTTATTTTAATTAAACAAAATGAAAAATAATTAATAATTAATAATTTTTTTAATCTAAAAAATAAAAACCTTATTTTACTTAACTTAAAAAAAACATAAACTAAACATAAATTAAAGAAACATTTTTTAATCCCTTTTTATTATAATTAATTTTTTTAAGACAATTTATTTTTATTCTTTTTAATTAACACTTATTTTTGGTTGTTTTTTAAAAACATTTTTATTCACCTTGAAGAAATTGAGTATTGACAATTGCCACTCTTTTTTCATATTTTACTAGATAATATGAAGATTTTACATTTTCATATTATGAGAGTAAAAGATAAGAAAAGACATAAACACTAATTTCGTGCAGGTTCTAAAAAGAAAATAAAGAAGCAATGAAAAACAAAAACAATTAATTTAAACAAATACACCAATTCCATGAAGATAAGAAATTCAATAACGATTCCATCAGAGATGGCCTTGATATTAACATAAAGAGATCAATGACCATTCCATCGGAGAGGGCCATTGATATAAATATATAGAAATCAATGATAATTCCATTGGAGAGGGCCTTGATATTAACAAAAAGAGATCAATGACCATTCCATCAGAAATGGTCATTTGATATAAAAAAATGGAAATCAATGACCATTCCTTCATTTGCAAAACACTTAGATAAGTGTCATTATTGCAAGGCGTTTGTAATGGTTGGATTGTATGATAATGCCTACAAGAACATAAACACACTACAAAAAATAATGGAATTACATACGAAATTTTACCGAGGAATATGTTTTAGTCGGTAAATTTGAATTACCGATGGATTTCATTGACAAATTTTCATATTTTAAGCCTAGTTTAGTCTGGCCCAAAGCCTAGTTTAGTCTGGCCCCCAAGCCTAGTTATGTCTGGCCTAAGCCTAGTTTAGTCTGGCCAAAGCCCAGTTTAGTCTAGCCTAAGCCTAGTTTAGTCTGGTCCAAGCCTAGTTTAGTATGGCCAAAGCCCAGTTTAGTTTGGCCCAAAGCCCAGTTTAGTCTGGCCCCCAAGCCTAGTTATGTCTGGCCTAAGCCTAGTTTAGTCTGGCCAGAGCCTAGTTTAGTCTAGCCTAAGCCTAGTTTAGTCTGGTCCAAGCCGAGTTTAGTATGGCCAAAGCCCAGTTTAGTCTGGCCCAAAGCCCAATTTAGTGTGGCCCAAGCCCAGTTTAGTCTGGCCCAAGCCCAGTTTAGTCTGGCCCAAGCCCAATTTAGTCTGGCCCAAGCCTAGTTTAGTCTGGCCCAAAGCCAGTTTAGTCTGGCCCAAGCCCAATTTAGTTTGCCCCCCAAGCCTAGTTTTGTCTGGCCTAAGCCCAGTTTTGTCTTGCCTAAGCCCAATTTAGTCTAGCCTAAGCCCAGTTTTGTCTAGCTTAAGCCCAGTTTTTGTCTGGCCCAAGCCCAATTTAGTCTGGCCCCCAAGCCTAGTTTTGTTTAACCTATGTCCAGTTTTGTTTGGCCCAAGCCCAGTTTCATACTAGCCCCCGTAGTCTGGTTTCATATTGTCCAAAACTTAGTTTCTGTAGCTTAAAAGTAATAAGAATTATAGAAAGAAAAAAAAATGAAAATATATAGGATTTCTATGGAAGCTTTGCATCATAAATGCATACACCCAAGCATATTAAGATTTACCGATGAATTTTTTGGTAATTACGGAGTCAATGGAGCTTTAATTCTATGTTTAAATTCGTTTGTGATGTATTTTGTGATGTGTTAAAGCTTGAGTGCGTTCTTCCTCCTTACAATGACACTGATTTTAGCATTTCTCGTATTTTTCCCAGAAATAGCTTGGCGACAATGAAGGTCTGCCAAATGACACAAGTTGTTCGAACTTAATTTCTGGGTTTTTTTCCAAAAATTGTCTGGCCGCAATGAAGGCCCAACACGCGACATTAACAACATTGGTTGGTTTTTTGCGATTTTGTGGATTCTATGATATTTTGGGCTTTTTGGGGTTTTATTTGGAATTATGTATATGGTATTAATATAAAATATTGGAAAGCTCTTGTGAAATAATATGTTGAGTGAATTGTTGCATGAACAAGAATCAGGGTTAATCTTAGGGCTTAGGGATGAGTTGAAACCATGATGTTCAGATTAAGAATGTTGTGATTATGTGTTCGTCTAAATTTAATTGAACATGTATGTATCTGGAAGCATGTTGTAATTTATATTTTGTGTGAATGGATGAATAGGTCATGATTTTGGAGGATTTCAGGAATGCTCGCTAGTGGGAGAAAATCTGAACTTGTGCAAAAACCAGTGGTTGTACGCTACTGATGTAACACTTGGCAACATAGGGAAGACTGCCAGGCAAGAGGAAGGACCAGGGAGGCCCCAGAGTGCATGGCTCTTGGAGGTGTGTTGGGACTGCCAGGCGGTCTACAAAACTGCTTCACCTGGCGGCGCTTAGGCTACGCCAAATGACAGTGCAGTGGCAATAGGTGTTTGTATTGAGTTTTGCATGCTTAGTGGTAATGGTTCTTGGTTTGGGATATGCTTGCATGGATTACAAGCAGGGACATTCGTAATGAAGTTGGAAACGTGTGATTAATAAGGACGGGGAGGTTTGTATTAGAAGTACTCAAAGCTTAATAGCTACTTATCCATATATTCGACAACTTATCTTCAACCCATTACAACCTTGAAAAGTCCTTCTAATCTTGATCTGCATGTGTTTTGCTTTTGTTGATTTTAGAGGCTTCCCAAGTCTATTTGATGCTTGTTTTTCAGGGATGCTTTGAGAGTAAACAATAGCCTAGATGTTTGAGTGATACAATGCATATTTTGTGAGGTTATGTTGCTTTCAATTCACTTTTTGAGCTTAGTGAGTACTTGACATGTTTTTAATTGCTTGGATGATGTTCATGGATATCTTGTAGCTTTGACTCCTTCTGTGTTGGATGTGTTTCCATTTTCTTGTTTCGTGTCTATTTGTTTGTGCCTCTTTCATGTCTGTCTTAGTTTTGTCTATGTTGTCCTTAGTGCTTTTTCATCTATTGGGCTTTATTGGACCATTATTCTGAATTTTGATTAATTTTGGATTATTTCATCTAATTTTCGTTTGTAATTAGATTTAGGTATTTTGTGTTAAGTAGTTTGGAGCTTGGACACTAATCTTAAGATGAAGAGAGAGTTCCCACATCATTGCCACGTATACGCCATGTCAATTCACTTGTCCACGTCATTGGGCCAACATTTTGGGCCCATAGTGGCAATTTTGTAATTGTGAGGCTAGTAGTGGCATTTTTCTAATAGTGAGTGGCAAAATTAATGTGACCATGTTGGGGTTTAGGCTTTTAGGGGGTAGAACCCTCATTTTCACGTTTGGTCTTAATTTGGAATGTTTTTGGAGACCCTTGAGTAGCCATTGAAGACAGTCACTCTTCCTCATTCTGCATATTTTACGTTTTAGAGAGCACTCATTCTTGGAGTTTTTGCATTTTCTTCTTCTACCACACATTTGAGTCTAGGGTTTCCATTTTTTCTGCACTTTCATATTGTTTCAATTCGTTTTCTTCATCACGGTGATGTATTTTCGTTTACCTTTGCTTTGTAATTTCAATTCCATGGCTTGCTAATTCAATGTATTGGCTTTTTGAAAGATATGCAATGGGGGAATAAGTCAAAATCAAGCATGAAAGCAATTCCAAACTCCAACACTTCCAAATTCAATTTTCACATAATGCTCAAACCAAAATTTATTTTCTTTTCTTTTCTTTTCTTTTTTTTCTCATTTCTTTTACTTTTGAGTAAAGAAACAACAATTTTGAAGTCCCTCATAGAATGTACAAATGAGCAATTTAAGAACAGGTATGCCCACAACCACACTTACTATGTGCAACCACACTTAATTTAGCACCCACTCTCAAAAAAATTCCAAAGCTCCAAAATTTCCTATGGTAGGATGAATCATGGTTTTTCAAGTTAAGGGCTTATAATGAACTATAAAATAATGAAAAAGGATAGACATGCTCAAATGGGCTATAAAAAAAGAAGTAGTTCAAGGTAGGCTCATCTGGTTATAGGCTCATCGGAACAAAATTTCCTAAATCATATAAAAAAATGCATGTGAATCAAAAAGCATCAGGAAGAGTCAAGCCAAGGCTACTATGCAAGCATTCAAGAGGCATATATTACACAAGAAAGAACAGAGAGTGGCTCAATACTTCACACAAAGTAAGATAACTAAAAAACAATCTGTCATGTAAAGAAAAAGCAAGGATATTAGTCTACAAAGCAACAAACAATTCATTCTCCAACAATGAAGTAAGCGTCCAAAACAGGATATACAACATTTTTTTTTTAATTTTACGTAAAACACAAGAATTGAAAGAAAAAGCAAGGACTTAACAAAACTCAAGAAGAAACAAAAAATACACTACAAAAGCAGACTTCCCCCCCTCACACTTAAACTACATATTGTCCCAATGTGGCTCAAATATAAGATCAAGCAATCAAATCTCAGAAGATAGAATTGGACAAGTGCAATAAAAGTAAGGAAGGAGAAAGAGAAAAGTCCCTAAATCATGGTGAAAGAGAACTTGGGTCAAGTAGGGAATGGCTTTAAACGACGCCCATTCACAATAATATCCACAAAGCGGGGTTGTTGAGGAATGGCTTTAAACGATGCATTCACTTTGAAGCTCTTATAGGTGGATTGACTTTCGATCTCAACTGCACCATAAGGAGAAACATTAGTTACGACAAAAGGACAAATTCACTTTGACTGCAACTTACCACCTATGAGACCAATATGGAGTTATAAAATAGCACTTGCTGACCAACAACAAAGTCATTCCTAGTTGTAGAGCTATCATGGAATCTCTTGATCTCCTTTGCGTAGAACATAGAGTTCTCATATACTTCTAGATGGATCTCATCCAATTCATTCAACTTCAACTTCCTTTTCTCACCAACTTGCTCAAGTGAGAAGTTGCATGATTTCACAACCAAATATGATCGATGCTCTATTTTCACCTGTAGGTGACATGGATTACGAAAAATACCCCGATAGGGGTACATCCCTATAGGTGCCTTGTAAGCAGTCCTGTGAACCCAAAGAGGGTCCTTAAGTCTGTTGCTCCAATCCTTCCAGTTGGACTATACAATCTTTTCTAAGATCCGCTTAATCTCCCTATTTGAGATCTTAGTTTTCCCGTTAGTTTGAGGGTGATATTATGTAGAAATCTTGTGCATAACCCTATACTTTCAAAGCAAAGCCCTCATGGATCTATTGTAGAAATGAGTGCCCTTATCACTAATGATAGCTCTAGGAATTTCAAACCTACAAAATATGTGAGACCTAACAAAGTGTACAACAACCTGAGCATCGTTAGTTCTGGTGGCTCTAGCTTGCACCCATTTTGAAACATAATTAACAAAAAGTAAGATGTAAGTAAAACCAAAGGAGATAGGGAAATGACCCATGAAATCTATGCCCAAGATATCAAAGACCTCATAAAACAACATGGGTTGTTGAGGCATCTATTGTCTCCAAGAAAAGGCTATTCCTGCTTTGGCATTGCTTATATGTGCTACAAATCATTCAAGCATCCTTGAAGATGGTGGGCCAGTAAAATCCATAATATAGCACCTTATGAGTTGTCTTTTGTGTACCAAGATGACCACCAGGTGCAAATAAATGACAAAAATGTAAGCCGAGTCAATCTCATGGTCCAGAATGCCTCTCCTACTACCTGGTCACTACACAAGTTCCATAGATACGAGTCATCCGAAATATAATACTTAGTATCGCTCTTAAGTATATCACATTGAGATGTGGATGACAAGGGAGGAAAAATAGAAACTAAAAGATAATTGACAATATTTGCTAATCATGGTGATGGTAAAGATGTAAAGAGGGTAAACAAAATTTCTTCGGGAAAGTCATCCCAATTTGTTGAAGCATCATCAACAAACCTCTCTATCCTGTTCAAGTTGTCTATAACTAGATTCTTAGCGCTAGAGCATCAATCTAATTAGTTGAGGCTTCGACTCTGCCTTCTTCAACAAGAACTTTAGAGCTACATGGTCAGTAAACACAATAATAAGAGAACCAAACAAATATGATATGAACTTCTCAAGGGCAAAAACAATTGCGAGAAGTTCTTTCTCTATCGTGGTGTAGTTCGCTTAGGCAACATCTAACGTCTTAGAGGCATAGTAGATGACTATGGGCTTTTTATCAATATTCTGACCTAAGACAACTCCCAAGGCATAATTTAATGCATCGCACATGAGCTCAAATGATGTTGTCCATGTAAGACTCGCGCTTTATGGGAAATGAAGTATTAATAATTGCGATGCAATTTTGTTTTATCCATTTTATTTTAATTAAACCCGTAATATCCTGACGGGATGTTACATTTAGTATCAGAGCCTGATTCGATGATATCAATTCCAACCCCTCTGCATCTGGAAATACCACTCTGCGTTGTCCGCAGTCGATCACAATGTGGTTACTGGCCAACCAATCCATACTCAGAATCATGTCCAACCCTTCCATTAGCAAGCAGATGAGATTCACCTTGAACTTACGGCCTGCCACATCCATAGAGCATCCCACACACATAGAAGTGGTGGACACCTCACCAGAAGCTGGTGTCGCAACTATCAGCTCGCACCCCAACTCCTGCATCACAAACCCGAGCCTCCTCACGCATTCATTAGACACGAATAAATGGGTGGCTCCTGAATCAAACAACACCACAACCTCATGATTAAACAAAAAGGACGACATCCTGCGCTTTAGAGAGAGCGTGTGTGTACCCAAGAGTCGGGTATTGAGGAAGATGCTCTTGGATGAAGGGCATAAGAGTCGTCTTAGCATACATCCAGGTATGACTAAGATGTATAAAGACCTGAAGGCGACTTTCTGGTGAACTGGTATGAAAACTGATGTGGCAGATTATGTAGCATCTTGCTTAGTGTGTCAAAAAGTGAAGATTGAGCATCAGAGGCCAGGTGGTACACTAGAGCCTTTGGATTTTCCTCAATGGAAATGGGACAACATTTCCATGGACTTCGTTACACACCTGCCGAGGTCTGTGAGGGGACATGACTCAATCTGGGTTATTGTAGATAGATTGACGAAATTTGCTCAATTCTTGCCAATTAATCAGAAGATGTCTCTGGATAAGCTAGCAATGTTATATATCAAAGAGATTGTCAGACTTCATGGGGTGCCAACGAGTATTGTGTCAGATAAAGATCCAAGATTCACCTCAAGATTTTGGCAGTCACTACAAAATGCCTTGGGCACTCAACTGAGAATAAGCTCGGCATACCATCCTCAAACTGATGGGCAGTCTGAGAAAACTATACAGTCTCTGGAGGACTTACTTAGAACATGTGTATTGGATCACCTCGGGACGTGGAGTGATATGCTGCCACTAGTGGAGTTCACTTATAATAACAACTACCATTCCAGTATTGGGATGGCACCATACGAGGCACTGTATGGCAGGAAATGTTGGACACCCTTGTGTTGGCAGCAGGATGGAGAGTTTGTGGTGCTTGGGCCAGAGTTCTTACAGCAGACTACTGTGAAAGTAAGGGTGATACAGGATCGGATGTGTGCAACTCAAAGTCGGCAGAAATCCTATGCAGATAAGAGAAGGAGGCCGCTTAAGTTTGAGGCAGGTGACCATGTGTTTCTCAAGGTTACACCTACGGTAGGTATTGGAAGAGCACTGAAGTCGAGAAAGTTGACCCCTCGATTCATCGATCCGTATCAGATTACGAGGCGATTCAGACTAGTGGCATACGAGATTGCTTTGCCACCTCACTTGGCAAATCTGCACAACGTCTTCCATGTATCACATCTCAGGAAGTACGTGGCAGATCCTACTCATGTGCTGGAGCAGGATGAAGTTCAGGTGCGCGAGGATCTGACTATGGGAGTTGGACTGGTGAGAATTCTGGATTCTCAAGTCAAACAACTCAGAGGGAAGGAGATTCGAACTATGAAGGTTCTCTGGGACGAGGCAACCCAAGAGATGACTTAGGAGATGGAGGATCTCATGAGGAAGTCTTATCCTCACCTGTTTGTGGGTAAGTTCTATTTTCGAGGACGAAAACTTTTAAGGTGTGGGGAATGTAAGACCAGTGAAATTTAATTAATTAAATAATTAATTAATTAGTAAATGCGGGTAGTGGAAGCCTTTATGGCATTAAATATTGTTTGATGTGATGTGGAAAAGTACTAGCTCAAGTGGTTAAGAATACTTTATTATGTGAGAGGACTTGGGTTCAAGTCCTGTGTATGCAAATAATGTGTTGTTGTTTTATTATTAATTTTAATATTATATATATAAGCATGGGAAATAATAATGTAACCTTATACTTATGTGGATTATAACGAAAGATAAATTGGTTGAGTAGTTGTGCATTGACTTGATAATAATCATGGTATAGGTTCGAATCTTGGTGAACTCAAATTTGACTTCCTTTTTGCTAAAAATTAGTGATGACGTGAATGTGAAGGGGTAGAGAAAAACCCTAGCTTAGTGATGACGTGAATGTGAAGGGGTAGAGAAAAACCCTAGTAGAAGGGCAGTCAGGGGGGACTGTAAAAATAACCATAATGGCTCTTGAATGGTAATAACAAGCCTCATTAAACCATATTCTCAACCTAGCATTAAGGCGGGGGGACTGTAAAAATAACCATAATGGCTCTTGAATGGTAATAACAAGCCTCATTAAACCATATTCTCAACCTAGCATTAAGGCCTTGAAAATGCAAATTTTGAGAGAAGAGGAGGGTTTTGAGAAAAGGAGCTCTTTCTCGCTTAGGCGAGACTTCGTGGGTTGCAGCTGTACTAAAGGCTCGCTCAGGCTAGTGGGCCTAGCTTAAGCGAGATTGGCTAGATTGTTCGGACAAAGGCTTTTAGCCTAAGTGACCTATGGTGCTTTTGGGTGTTCAAAGCAAGTGTTACTACTGTGTCAGACTGGATGTGTTGGATGTGGCCCAGAATTACATCCCTTGAGTTGTGGCTCAGGATAGCGGATGAACACGAGGAACTCTTGAGTTATGGCTCGGGTTGGCGAGTGTTGCCGGTTTGAGTGTGCTGGTTGTGACCAGTACGAATGGGTCCAGATAGATTGCCCTCCTCAGTAGTTGACTGACGAGTTTGGTAGTCTTGGGACGTTACGGACTATGTTCGTATTTGGGAACTCTACTTGGCGTTACCGTGTGTGATCCGTAGCATGGTTTCCCGCACGTGCTCTATCGGTTGTGGCTGATAGGTGTGGCAGCAAAACATCTTGAGGTACTCGTTAGAGGATGTAGAACACAATTAACATGGTTGTGGCCATGTGGAAGGAAATTATGAGTCTTCCCTGAAGCAAGCTGATATCAACATGGTTGTGGCCATGGGAAATGAATGGAGGAAATTTCTTGTTGTGTTTTATTATATATATATATATATATATATATGATTGATATATATTTATGTGTTATCTTTTTAGCTCACCCTATCTGCTTGTGTTTGGCGATGATCGTGTACGCAGTACACGTGAGCAGATGATATTGTAGGTGGAGTTGGTGAGGCTTAAGCTCAGAGCGTGGGCTAGCTTGGGAGTTTTTATGATTTGTGTTTTGAAAAATAAATTGTAAACACTATGGATATTTATTTTATTTTGCGTTTTATAAATTATGGAATATTGGACTATTCTTAGTTTTTAATAAAGTTTTAAATTTCCCGTGGAAGACCCGAGAAAAAATAAATAGTTATTTAAATAATTATTTAACTATGGCGGGTAATAGAAACATTTAAAGCAATTAATGTGTGGAACTATGACGTGGCAAAGTGCTAGCTCATGTGGTTGAGAGTACTTTGGTTTGTGTGAGAAGACTTGGGTTCGAGTCCTATGTATGCCATTTTATATTATTTAAATTATAAATTTTTACGCCATATATTTGTGTGTATGATGAGATCACTTAACCTTAGGTTTGATAAGATTAATAAAACATGAATTGGTTGTGCACTTGTCTTGTGATAGGATTAACAAAATTGCTTTCTTTTTCTAAATTTTCTTTGGCATGAATGTGAAAAGGTTTGGAAAAACCTAGTAGCCAAGGAGGCAGTCGTGAGTACTGGAAAATATACGGTGAGGGGTATTGAATAGGCATTAAAACAATTTTTATCTTTAATTTTCGTTTTAAAGGGTAAAGAGAAATTAAGAGTGGACTAATTTGGAGAGAGAGAGGATAATCACGGGGATTAGAGGCCTGAAACAGTGGGGTGAGTACTGAACCACGAATTTTGGGCGTACTAACACAAATTGCAGAGAAGAATTGGAGTGGGAAACCAGTACGGGAGTGTAAGCTAAGAATAAGGGTGTTTTGGATTTGAAGACACCTCAAATATGTGTGTAACAAGGAATTCGAGGTAAGGGGAGTTGTCTTTGCGTGTTTTTAGTCGTGAAAACCATATTGTATGTTGTTTGATTGGAATTGTAAGCTTTTCATCCATTTTCAGTACTGTTTGATTGAGATTTCTGGGTTTTTCCCAAAAACCGCCTGGCGGCTCAATCCCTATCGCCAGGCGGCACAACAGTGGTAAGCATTGTTCTTGTTTTGGTATGAACCGCCTGGTGACGATGAATTTCTGCTAGGCGGCGCGACGTTGTTCGCAAATTTCCTTTGATTTGTTCTGTGCGTAGGGGTCAGTGAAACATTTGATTGTGATCTTGTATTGATGCTATGTGTTAATAGTACGAAATTGTGAGAATTGGGGTCTGTTGGTTCTTTGGAAATATTTTTCAGAATTAGCATGGTTAGAGTTGGGGTGTTGGAAGGGGGTAGAATCCAAATTGAATTGCTATGGTTCATAGTTAGTACGAATTAGAGGATATATTGTCAACGGAAATTGGGTTAGTAAACCATGGGTGATATATTACCTAGTATTGAATTTGATAACTGAATTGAGTCTTGGACGTCTTGAGTGGGTCGTGGGTATAATAGCCTGGGATTTTTCTGGGTTCTGGTGTACTGCCTAGCGGTACTCAGCTTGCCGCCAGGCGATGACGAGGATAGTGGCACAATATGTTGTGTTGGTTTTGGTTGGTCGCAAGGGAAAAGGTTGGGAGTGAGTTGGAACAGAAGTTTAGGTCGAGGAAAATGGAAGAGACACAGGTACTTAATGTCCTTGTAGTAGAGACAATAGGAGAATGAAAATATTGAGTTATACTAAGGATACTAGGCTGGAATGTTAACTCTTAAGTATGAGGTGTAAATGTGTAGGATATGAACTAGGAAATGTTGAGAACCTGGATGCCTTGAGATAAGAATGTTTAATTGGTAAGAAAAATAGTGTTAAAGAATGTGAAATAGTATATATTAATGATGTGTGTGATGATGATAAACTAGTAGCTAGTGAACAGTGTATGAGCCACTTATGTCTTAAAGGATTGGTAAGGATATTGATAATCATACCTCACGAGAAATGGGGGAATTTGGTGGGTATAGATTGTAAGTAATTGAACCGTTGTACTGTTATAATTGGATTTGACTACCATTAAGAGAGGGTGCATCGATAACTTAGAAAGTTTGGGGTATAAATCAGATGGTATGGAGTGCCCAAACCAGCAGCTTTTCGCTACTGACATAGCGCTTGGCGGCTCGAGTAAGTGCGCCAGGCGATGGGAACAGCAGGGAGGAGATCTGCATCGCGTGGCGCCTGGCGGCAAGGGTATGCCCGCCAGGCGGTGGTTGAAATACAGTGGCACTGGAAGGGCGCTGGCACCTGGCGGTAGGCAGGTACCGCCAGGCGATCTGGGCCTGTGCCGCCTAGCGACGCTGGGTACTGCGCCAGGCGATTTCGCTGCAGGTTATGACTTGTGTGCGTTGATTTTAATTGACAATGATGCTACACTTGGATCGGGAGATACTGTGCAATGAGCGGGTAGGTTCATGGATGGTGTTTAACATGTGATGATATGAACGGGGAGGTTCATATCCAGTTACTCTCACGTGGGAATACGAGCGAGGTAGGTTCGTATGTTCCATGCTCACGTTGAGAGATGCCACGTATGGGGAGGTACGGGGCTGGTGGATCACATGTGTTGGACTACGGGCGGGCAGGTCCGTAGAGCAGGACTACGAGCGGGGAGGTTCGTAGAGCAGGACTACGAGCAGGGAGGTTCGTAGAGGCAGGACCACGAGCGGGCAGGTTCGTGTGAGCATCATATTCCCGAGTCCAAGGCTAACCATTTGTGAGATTTGAAGGCTGAAAAGTCTTGAGGTTAAGGTCTTGGCCATGAACTATGTAGAATGAATAAGATGGGTGTATGATATATCTGTGTATTATATATCTGTTATTTTATTTTTCTCAGCTCACCCTTTTTGTTTGTGTATGGCGATGATCGTGTGATTCGTTACACGGGAGCAGATGTTGATACAGGTGATGCTGAGGATGTCCAGGCGACGGAGTGGGGGCTAGCTTTGGGGGCTAGAGCTATGGTTTTCCTCATATGTATTTTATTATGCTTTTAATTATGAACACGAATTTTGAGGACTTGTAACACTTTATGGTTTAAGTTAAAAGTTTTGGCGTGTGTTTTCATAAAAATTAAATTTTCCCGCGTTGGGATTATTATTGAGACGACTTTTGATATAATTTATTTCTTTGATTATTTATTTTTAAGTAATATTCCTTAGGGATGTTACATCCCGCGCTTTATAGAAAATGAAGAATGAAGTATTAATAATTGCGATGTAATTTTGTTTTATCCATTTTATTTTAATTAAACCCGTAATATCCTAACGGGATGTTACAGTCCAATCTGGCGACTAAATGATAGGATTGGTGGTCAAGGCCATCTTAAGGCAATCAAAAGCCTTTTTGCATCCTTCATCAAAGATGAAATCAACACCTTTTTGCAGTTGTTTGGACAATGGAAGGGTCTTCTTGCTAAAGTCCTAGATAAAACGCTTTAACAATCCTGCATGGCCAAGAAAAGAACTAACTTCTCTCATACAAGAGGGGTAAGGAAATTGTGAAATAAGAGATATCTTGGATGGGTCTACTTCTATGCCCTTGCTGGAAATTATGTGCCCCAAACTAAACTTAAAAAAATAATAGAAAAGTAAAAAAAAAAATAGAAAAAGATAAGAAAAATATTTTTATAGTGAAAATAAATTTTTAAAAGATAAACATCAAAAAACATAAAAACATCTTTTAAGATTAAGAATAAGAATTAAAAACAAGAGAGTTTTTTATAATAAAAGATAATAATAATAAATTAAAAATAGAAAAATTGTTTTTAAATAATTCAAATACTTTTATAAAGTAAATTTGAATTTTTAAAAAAATGAAAAAAAGATAACAGTAAAAAAAAACTATAAAAATGTTGTTTTTAACAAATATATTAGGCTAATAAGTATATAAAAAAATAATAAAAATAAGAAATAAAAAGATATATATAGTTTCTACTAAAGAAAGAAATAAAAATAAAATTAGGAAAAGTAAGAAAAGTTGTTTATTTAAATAATTTGATATATGTTATCGTTACTCAACTACATCCTATTGATATGGATTATCTCCATGTTTCTCTCAACCTCCACACACAGTTAATATCTTAGACAATGCTAAAAAAAATAAAAGGGTCTCAAGATCTCATAGTCTCTCATGCTCGTTCCTCGAGTTCTTTTTTTCTTTCTCTGCTTCATTAAAGAGAGGTTTTCACACAACACATAACAACATTTCTCCTTTATCCACTGTCATCTTCTTCCCAAGGTCAAAAATATCCTTTTTTGATCTCACTCTCATCACTCTCCATTAACGATCATTCTAGAACAACTCACACTAAGGGATCACACACCTCGATACAAAGCACAAAAAAAAGGCACCTGAAAAATACTTCTTGGAGGGGCAAAGCCACTAAAACATAAAGCTTTGAGAAGATAAAAGAGATACACTTGCAAACATTGTTTTTATTTTGAAAAGAAAAAATCTTCAAACAGGTATGCAAAAAATCTAGGTTTTTCTTTCTCCTTTTATATTTATTTGTTATATTTATCATGAGATCATAGCACCGAACATATTGATTGTTTTTTCTCCTTTTTCCTTCTCTTACACCGAAGCTTGAACTCGTCATGGCACTATATGTACATGTTCTAACTATCATTGTTTTTATGAAATTGTCTCTTATAATGTGGGTTTGTTATGTTAAAAAAATGGTTGGTTGTGTAATGTACGAAATTTGGGATGGGCTTTATTGCCATTAATATTAGATGAAAGTTGCACATGTGTGTTGAAATAAAAGGTGTCAAAGAAACATAAACCTTATATGAATATATAAATCTCTACATTTGAAAGCTTATTTTGGTACGTTAGTTTATTAATCAAAATCTTTTATACTTTTTCCTTAATTTCATTTATCGGAATGTGAATGTTGATTTTATTGGCTAAGATAATATGCTGATTATATTGGATATTTCAAAATAGCGCACAAGATGCACACTAAACATGAATACTGGAATAAAGAATTTTGAGATAGTTATTGAATAATAAATATGTCTAGGTATTAACTGAGAAAATTTTATTTTTGTTTGGTGGTATTCTTTTCTAAAAGAGATATATAATATTTTACAAAAAATATCAATTATTTATTTTTTTATAGATATATCGCATAATATTAATTATCATGTTGAGCCTCGAATATGCTTGATAATTAAAATTTCAAAATTCTCATTAATTATCATGTTGGGTCTCGGACTTGCTTGATAATTAAAATCTTTCAAAATATTTTCATAACATCAACTATCATGTTAAGTCCCAGACTTGCTTCATAATCATTATTTTTATGACATTAATTATCATGTTGAGTCTCAAACTCACTTGATAATAAAAAATTTAACATTGATTATCATGTCGAGTTCCGGACTTGCTTGACAATCATTATTTTCACAGCTTTAATTATCATGATGAGTTCCAAACTTGTTTGATAATCATTATTTTCATAACATTAATTATCATGTTGAGTCTCGAACTCACATGATAATCATAATTTTCATGACATTAATTATCATGTCGAGTCTCGAACTCGCTTGATAATCACTATTTTCATAACATTAATTATCATGTTGAGTCTAAGACTTGCTTGATAATAAAAATTCTCATAATATTAATTATCATGTCGAGTATCAGACTTGCTTGATAATCATTCTTTTTATAATTTTTTTATCATAACATTAATTATCATGTCTAATCTCGAACTTGCTTCATAATCATTATTTTCATAACGTTAATTATCACGTCAAGTCTCAAACTTGCTTGATAATCAACATTTTCATAACATTAATTATCATGTTTACTCTCAGACTTGCTTGATAATCATTATTTTCAATACTTTAATTATCATGTCAAGTCTCAAACTCGCTTGATAATCATTATTTTTAAAAGATTAATTATCATGTCGAGTCCTAGACTCGCTTGATAATCATTATTTTCATAACTTTAATTATCATGTCGAGTCCTAGGCTCGATTGATATTATTTCATAATTTAATTATCATGTTGAGTTCCAAACTTGTTTGATAATCATTATTTTCATAACATTAATTATCATGTCGAATCTCGGACTCGCTTGATAATCATGATTTTTCATAACTATAATTATCATGTCGAGTCCCTGACTCGCTTGATAATCATTATTTTCATAACTTTAATTCTCATGTTGAGTCCCAAACTCGTTTGATAATCATTAATTTTGATATTTTTTAATTATCTTGTTGGGTCTTAGGCTTACTTGATTATTACTTTTTACAACTTACAAAACCTCTCTAAAATAATTCGAGTTTACAAACCCTTCCATCTTTTTTAAATAGTTTTTTTCATTTAGAACTATGTAATCCATGATTTCTCCATTCCGATTGGAGATACGTAGGAGCAAGGTTAATCCATGTCGGGTTCACCTTCTAAAAATCACATCATTTTCAAACAGTTGTTTTTAATTTAGAACTACTTTCTCCCTGATTTTCCATTATGAATGGAAATACGTAGGCCAAGTCCTTGTCGGGTTCACCTCCCAAAAATTTAAAATGTGTTTAAGATCTTTTTCCAAATAGTTTTTAAAGAAATACGTAACCCTGTTTCTCCATTGCGAATGGAGATACGTAGGAGTAAGGTCAATCCTTGTCGGGCCCAACTAAAATTTCAATAATACTTTCTTTAATATTTTTGTATTTTTTTGTTTGTTTTATTCTTGCAGAAAACTAAATATTTTTAAAATTTTATTAATTTTGCACACTTAATTAGAAGGAACCGTCTTTGGATGGACGTTGTGGGGTGTTAATACCTTTCCCAAAGATAACCAACTCCCAAACCTAAACTTGGTTTCAAAGACTAAAATCTTTAAGGTTTTTCTATAGTTTTCCTTAATAACAATGGTGATGACTTCTCTGTTATTTAAAATAATTTTTCGCGTCACATTGTGACCCCGGTTGCGACAAACACCTCTATGTAGTTTTCAAGAAAATCACTAAATATGCTAAGCATTGCATAGGCGAAAAGGCATTCTCCTATAGGCAAAGTGCTAAAGAGGTGGGTGAATGTGGTCTTTTCTTGATCCTTAGGTGCAATATTAATTTACCTGTCAAGCGGTTAAACATCTGATCAATAAATGACATAGGGAAATGGTCTTTCCTCATTGCTTGATTTAGCCCCCTATAGTCGATGCAAACTCTTCAATTGTTTTGCACCCTGGTTGGGATCAACTCATCCTTCTCATTCTTGACTACTGTGAGGCCTATCTCTTTGGCGCAACATAGATCGGGCTGACCCACTGACTGCTTGAAATAGGGTAGATGATTCTAGCTTGTAGAAGCTTGGTCACCTCCTTCTTTACAACATCAAGGATGTAGGGTTGAGTCGCCTTTGTGGTTTCTCACTGGCTTGGCTTTGTCCTCCAATAATATCTCGTGCATGCACGTTGATGGGCTAATAGCAGGAATGTTAGCCAATGTCCACCTAATAGCTTTCTTGTGCTTTTTGTGCACTTGCAACAACCTTTGGTCTTGTTTAACAATAAACGAGGTAAAGATGATAACAGGTAGTCTCTCCTCATCCTCTAGGTAGACATACTTGAGGCTGTTTGGGAGAGGTTTTAACTCTAGAATGTTTGGTGATTGTTGAACAGTAAGAATTTGAGGGGATAAAGAAAATGATTCCATAGCCTGTACTTGAACCTGTAAGTCAAATGAAAGTGTACTTCTTACAATATTGTTAGCACAATCTAACTTTATAAAATGTGGGCTGAGAGGTACAACACTCGAAGAATAAAATCCATCGTCATCAACATCAAACTCATCATAAACATCAATCTCAACACCATTAAAATCAATGCATACAAATTCAAACAATTTAGACACAAATGAATATTTCATTGCATGCTAAGGGTGAAAGTCAAAAACATGTCTATCAACAACATCATCAATGATATCAACATGGAAGACATAATGGTCCTCGAATGGATGCTTCATGGAATCCAGAATACTAAAACACACAACATTATCATCACAATCCATAGATAGAGTCCCTAAATGGACATCATTCTTGGTTTGTGCAGTCTTTAAAAATGGTCTGCCTAAAATAATTGGTTCATAATCATGTTAAAATCCCTCTTCCATGTCAAAAATGTAAAAATCAGCAGGGAAAATTAACTCACCAACACGAAGCAAGACATCATCAACCAAACCTACGGGGGGTGGGAAAAACTTCTATTTTCTAATTCAATAACCATACTCGTAGGTTGCAAGGGTCCAAGAGAAATAGATTTAAATATGGACAAAGGCATAACATTAATTGAAGCACCAAGATCATGCATGGCATTTTCAAATTTATTGCTACCTATGATCTAAGTTACACAAAATGTACTTAAAGGAATCTTGAAAGTGTCACTAGCTTCCCGTTGAGGCATTAGACCTCTTTCTAATTACTCAAACTTTTCTTGTAAAAATTACTTCATATTCATCAAGATTGTGGCCTCTATTTGTTGTTGAGTTATCATGTACCAGAGGAATTTTCTATCGCTGATTATGAAGAAACATTTCTCTAAGTTTAAATGTATGTTATACATTCTAACTTCACTGAAAACCTTTTACAAATGATTAGGATGATCGTCTATCTTGGTCAACTTTACATGTCATTGACTTAAACCTCCATGGTATTGTTAATGAGTTCTTTAAAAACATTATCCAAGAGATATTAATATGTGGCCACTAGTGGAAAAAAGGGAATCTATGACGACTTATTATGACAGGTATAAGCCACGTATCATAATAAGTTGACCCGTGGTATTTTTGTAATAAAAGTAATACTTATTATGACGGGTAAAAAAGGATCTATCATAATAAGTGAAAAGGGAAAATTTATTATGACAGGTGCAAAGGACCTATCATAATAGATGGGCGCGGTGGCAAAATTGAAATTATGTTAAAAATATATTATGACAGATTTAGAGAAACCTGTCATAATATCTTCAAATCCCTAATTATTTCCTTCCCTCTTTTCTCTTTCCTCTTTCTCTTTCTTGTCTCCATTCTTTCTCTAGAAGTATACTTTCTTTCTTAAACAGTCATGTTACCTTCTTGTTTCACGTTGTCGTCGCCGCTCCGTTCACGCACCGTTCGTGCTCTGTCCGTGACTCATTCGCACACCGTTTGCGCATCGTCCGCTTGTCGTCCACGCATCGTCTGCGAGCCATCAGCTCACCGTCCGCGAACCGTCCCCGAGCCATCAGCTCGTCGTCCGCTCGTCGTGTTTGCAACGTGACTCCAATGTTGTGGTGTCGTGACCCTCTTCGCCTTCATTTATGTCCAAAATGGCCGCCTCACTTGCCAATGCCGACAATCGCACTCAGGCAACTATCTCCTATCAATTTTTTTTTCTGTTTTTCAATTTTTCAAAAAAATATGTATGAACATAAAATTGAATGAGGAATATGATAAAAGTGCTTTTTTGTTACAATTTAATTCAGGCGGCACTTGCGCACTTGGATGCTTTGGAGAATGACAATGCTGGTTTTGAAATCGAAGATGCCAATAACGATGATGATGAAGCTTCTCTCGGTGAACAGGATCAATGTTAGGGTTTCTTCTCTACTTTTTTTTCCTTTTGTTTCAGAATTTTATTAGGCAAAACATCTTTATGTATATATAATTTGATAAAGTAAGTCTTTTTTGGATAATATTATTTGGATAAAGTAAGTTAATGAAATTCTTTTATTTGAAAATTGTATATTATTATATTCAGGTAATACTATTATGAATGGAGGAAAATTGAAAAAAAAAATACTCACTTATTATGTTAGGTGTAGAAATACCTATCATAGTAAGTTGGACTTATTATGACAGATTTTCACGATGTCATAGAAAAAACATATTTTTTATGACTTCTGCAACTATAATGCCAACATACCTGTCATAATAAGTCTTTTTTACCTATCATAATAAGCTCTTTTTGCACTAGTGGGCACTGACATTTTTTAGATCGAAGGACATAACTTTGTAACCAAACTTAGCGTATTTTCAACATTTTTTTAGGTTGGAACATTGGTGTTGTCTATGAAGACAAAAACAAGATTTAAGAGACAAACCATCGTTTACCAAGAAAATTGAAACCTTTTCTTTTTCATTAGCCCTTATCTAGGACATTTGTTCTCCTACTACTAATAATTTCACATAATTTCACATCGATTAACAATCAAAGTCATACCTTAGATGAAGTAGTGATTAATTCTAAAGATATTATTTCAATATACTTAAAATCGGAACAATTCACAAATTAACTTAAACTAAAACAATCCTAATCACATTCTCATGCATTAGCATGATTCACAAGCATGGCTAATTTCCAATTTCAAATTTTGTCATCAATTATTGACTGTTTTTATTGCTTTATTCTTGGACATGAAAAGACGTTCTGACCAACATGCGCATAGGAAGTCCTTGCAGCCATAAAAAAGATAAAGCTCAAACTTGCTACAGCAGCAAGAGTCTTATCATAAACTCTTACTTTTCAACTATGCTCCCTATGTTATTATTTTAGAGTTTTTTCATAAGAAGTTTCAATTCTTATTATTCTGGATTGTACGTAGTTCCTTAAAAAAAAGTTTATTTTTTACATTTTTTTTATATGAATTTAGGTTTTGGTTTACATCTCATTTTACTTTTTGATGGATTCGTTCATGTAATAATGGATAATAATTGAATTATAAAATCTCCCTGTCTTACTCTCTTCGTGCTTTAATTATTCATCTAATAACGTTTTAGATAAATCACTTTTGGAAAAGGATGAAGCGATGCATGACAACAAACCTTTTCTCTTTTCGAACTTTCATCCATAAATAGATATACTACTTTTATGGAATCAAGATTTCAAATAAATAAAGCATATTTAAGTTATGGGTGACAAAACGAGCAGCACAGCCCGTTTTGGATCGGTCCGTCCTTGGAATGGGTTAGACACTATAAACCGTTCCACCTCAAAATGGACTGATGGGTTGGTGAGTTGGCTCGTCATTTTTTTTCTTTTTTTCAATTTTTTTAAAATTTTCTTTAATTTTTTTAATTTTTTTTAATTTTTATTTATAAAATTTCTTTATATAATATAAAAAAATTTAATTTTTAAACATAACAAAATTAAAAAAAAAAAGATCAATGGATCAGGACGGACTGGTCCGCTACTTTGACAAATTAGGTGGGCCGAGCCACAGTAGGTTGACGGGTTGGAAACTCCAACTTGGCCCGCCAATTTCTTAACGAGCTGGTAGATTGGTCCGATGGACCTAGTCCACTTTGAGATGTCTAATTTAAATACATGAATGGGTTATCAAGTTTTCACATATATGGGTTGAACCTATATCATGATTATTTAGTCTCAATTTAACCTATTTATTTATTATAATTTATGTTTTAAGTTTTGATTGAGTTTATTTTAAAGTTTGATCTTACCACCTAAAACAAGTAGATATTCTTTATCAACTAAATTATTTCAACTCTTATAAAGATTAAAGTAATATAAAGAAAAACAATTAGTCATATTATTGAAACAATATATGTTGATTGTGATTCTCCCAATCAAATAATTGAACTTATTATTCTTCTTACATATATCTACACGAATTTCAAAAGCTCAAAACCACTATTAATTATAAATAGAAATGTAAATCACCATTTTACACGACAAACTATCCGAATGTATCTAATAAGTTAAAACTCATTCACGTAATAACTTAAACATATCTACCAAGGAAAAAGTCCACAACAGAACTTTACCAGCCCGATTAAAAGGCTTTTTAACTGTTGAGTTTGATCTTTTTTTTATTATTTAAATAACTTTTCAAAGACCTTTTACTATATAAAAAAAGACTATCTTAACATGCCATCTTGTTTATTTCCACAGTTGATAGTTGCTTATATAAAGAATTAAGAAAGATAATATTAAATTCTGACTTTATTGCCAATCTCATTTATGTCGATATTTTGTCATAATCTTTGTGCGAAAAGACATTAGTTCCATGATATCTAAGGCTTCCAATGTGGTTATTTGAGATGCAAGACCGAAAAAAAGTAAACACTAATTAATTATGAATATCATTTTTAATCTAAAATATTATGATCATAATTAGTAGATTTTTTACTGTTTGTATTGTTAATAAGTTTATGTTATCAAATGTGATATTTTTAATTTATAATGGTTGAATATGCTTTTATCCCTTAAAATTTAGGTAAAAATTAAAATTAGTCCTTCTTTGAAATTTTAGTCCAATTTAGTCCTCCAACTTTAGAAATGCGTGAATTTAGTCTTTTAGCCAATTTTTTTTTAATTTTATTTGATTTTTTAAATGTGTTTCATGATAACATTTTAGTTGTTTACACTGTTTGACTCAATGTTATCTAAGAAACTATCACGTGACTTTACAACACACCTTTTGTACCCTATATATAGCTCTTTGTTTACAACACACCTTTCAAATGTTTCATGATAGCATTTTAGTTGTTTACACTGTTTGACCCAATGTTATCTAAGAAACTATTACATGACTTTACAACACACCTTTTGTACCCTATATATAGCTATCTGTTTATAGTAATAATATATGTTTTTTCTCTCTCATCTTACACGGTATCTAGAGTTAAAAATTTTGCTCAACCATGACTTCTTCTTCCTTAGTTACTCCCTACCTCACTATAGAAAAATCTTCTCTTCTCCCCAAAACCTTCAATACACCCATCCGTCTAAAATTGGATGAAGACAACTATCTCCTTTGGCAACAACAAATTCTAGCCACCGTGGAAGGTCTTAATCTATTACAATTCTTGGATGAATCTTGAGTTTCGTTTGATAATACAGCAACACACTCCTCCCCCAAATACCGCCCTTCATCGTCAACAAGATCGACTTCTTCTTGCCTGACTCTTGGCCTCTATGACAGAACCTCTCTTGACCAAGATGGTGGGCCTTCATACTTCAACACAAGTCTGGGATCGGTTGCGCATGTACTATGCCACACACACAAAAGCCAAGATTTGAAAGCTAAGGTACAATTACGTCAACCCATATCGAAGCCATTCTTGATAGTGTACCTGAGAAATTTGACGATTTCGTCACGACTCTAACTTCTCGCTTGGATCCATATACCGTGGAAGATGTAGAAGCGTTACTACTGGCTCAAGAAGAAAGGCTTCAGAAACATTGCCTCCAAGAACAACATCTGGTGCAAGCTCATGTGACTTCTACATCTAATGATCATTCAAGAATCTCTTCTAGACCCACATCCAATTCTTCCAGAGGTGGCAGATTCCGATCTAATAGGGGTGGTAGATAGGGATGTCAACGGGGCGGGTACGATATGGGTAGTAGCTCCCCCGTACCGTACCCGCTGGATAAATAATAGCTTTCACACTACTAAATCAAACATTATATTATGATCAAACAAAGCAGGTAGTAGGATATAACTGACAGATAATTTATATGTATGAATATAATGTTCATACAATCATCCAAAAGCCACATGAAAAAGCTCATGGTAAGTGTAGGTACTAGAAAATGCTAAACTGCAAATTCCAAAACTTTACAGCATCAAACCTAAAAACTACCACGGAATCTCTCAGTAAAGCATCAACTCCTGCTCAGAACGGGGGTATCTTCATATAGATTCGGCTCTGCTCACACCAGTCGTAGGTGATCATTGCAAACGAGAATACACAAGAGCAAGCAAACACAAACAACAAGGGTAAGCTAACTAAAATGAGAGAAAACGATACACTTCACTATTAGAAATATCATTCATAGCACATAATTCAATTATATAATTCTAGACTCGATATCCGGATTGTGTAAGCGACATTGGAGCTCTTGGTGGCTTGCACCTCTAACGGTTCCCAGACTCTGTAGAGTATGGACACATGGAGTATTCACCCGACCGTTCCCAGGGTAAGTCCCCTTCGCGTCTAGGACTGGATCAAGTCCAAAGACTAGGACCTCCTGCTACTCCTCACGACATAATCCATTCTACTCTATCTGAGCGTGAATGATTATTGGAGTTTCAGGATACCAACCAATATGGATTCC